>Ga0208373_1001048_pt1 | contig 39924 bp, 33 predicted proteins | sample RifOxyC2_FD_184036 | JGI IMG/M metagenome (GOLD analysis project Ga0208373, IMG submission 184036) | Soil microbial communities from Rifle, Colorado - Rifle Oxygen_injection C2 (SPAdes) | ecosystem: Environmental > Terrestrial > Deep subsurface > Rock core/Sediment | place: Rifle, Colorado...
CGGATGAGCGAGTAATCATAATACCGGTTGCGGTAGAGATGATTAGTGCAGGAATTTGTCCAACAAGTCCGTCACCTATGGTTAGAAGTGTAAATGTTGAAGCACTGTGCCCAACATCCATGCCGTGTTGAAAAACACCTATAAGAAATCCGCCGATGATATTGATAAGCGTGATGATAATACCGGCAACAGCATCACCTTTGACAAACTTGCTAGATCCGTCCATCGCTCCGTAAAAATTTGCATCCTGTAAAATGGCAGCTCTTCTTTTTTTAGCTTCCGCATCATCAATAAGTCCGGCATTAAGATCCGCATCGACTGCCATCTGTTTTCCGGGCATTGAGTCAAGCGTAAAACGAGCTGCAACCTCTGCAACCCTTGTAGAACCTTTTGTTATAACCATAAAGTTTACAAGAACCAAGATACAAAAAACTATGATTCCTATTACAAAGTTTCCGCCGACAACAAACGCTCCAAAGCTTGTTATGATATCACTGACGGCATCAGGTCCTTCATGCCCGTGACTTAAAATCATCCTTGTAGTTGCAATATTTAGTGCCAGCCTAAAGAGCGTTATGATAAGTATAAGTGTGGGAAAAGTAGATAAGTCAGTCGGTTTTGGAACATAAAGAGAGATAAGTAAAATCAAAACAGAAATGGCAATAGAGACCGTCAACATTACATCGAGTAGGGCTGAGGGAAGCGGAACAATGATAATGGCTAAAATCGCCATTACAAAAATGACTACACTTAAATCTTTTTGTGCTAGTAAAAAGTTTAATGTTGTGCCGATTTGCTGTCTTGTTGTAAGTTTTTTTGCCAAATCTTTACTCTAATATGTCTGCTAAAGTTAAATCTGCTAAAAAAGAGTCTATCTTTCCCTGTAATTTATTTAAAAAAGGCCATAGTGAACATAGAGGTGCTTTGCCTGAGGGACAAGAGTACATTGAAGGCGCACAGTCAAAAACTGCAGGTGCTTTTCCTTCAACAGAAGACATAACATGAAGCATATTTATATCTTTAGGTTCTAAAAGAAGTGTAAAACCGCCATTAACGCCTTTGTATGATTTTAAGATGCCCTGTTTCGCTAATGCTTGTAAAATTTTTGCCAAAAAACTTTTTGGTATCGAAAGCTGATTTGATAGAGTTTCACTATCTATCGCTGAGGAACTCTTTGATAAAACTATAAGAGAAAGTATTGCATATTCACTGGCACGAGTTATTAACATATTGATTACTTTTATTTATTTTTTGTTGATTATATCAAAAGAAGTTGAAATAAAAGAATAAATAAGATATCATTTCGCCTCAACTTTATGCACATTGTGTGACTGTTAGATTAAATATACCATTTGGAGGCTATTATGGCTTTAGATTCGGCTAAAAAACAAGAAATTGTTGCAAAATATCGTCGCACTGAAAACGACACTGGTTCATGTGAAGTTCAAATTGCACTACTAAGTGAGAGAATTTCTCAACTTACTGAGCATTTAAAAATATTCAAAAAAGATCACGCTTCAAGACTTGGTCTTTTAAAATTAGTAGGACAACGCCGTCGTCTTATGAAATACTTTAAAAGAACAGATAAAGATGCTTATCTTAAACTTATAACAGATTTGGGTATTAGAGATAATATCTAAATTAGTTTTAGTAACGCATATATTGCGTTACCAAAGTATTTCTCATAGTTATAAAAATATTTCTACGGCTCTTCTTAAATCATCCTCTGTATCTATTCCAAACCCTGTACTCGCAACTTTAACCATGCTTATCTTTTTTTGATGATAGATTGCACAAAGCTGTTCTAGTTTTTCTATATCTTCTATAGGAGCATCTTTTAGGTTGCAAAACTCTTTTAGGCTCCTAAAATAGGTACTTTACAGGATATGAGTCCAGACTTCTTTCAACTAAAATCGTACTAAAAATCCACATCTATAAAATAATAAAATCTAATAAAACATCAATATTAAAATACTACTTCTATGGCTTAAGAATAGACAAAACGCACCTTGATTTTAGTTCAATCTGTATCTATACTGTACCTTTTATTTGGAGGTGTTCGTATGACAAATACGGCTAAACAGGGAGTATTTACAACGGTATTGAAAAATGGCTGTACTAATTTTTACATAAAGTACAGTCTGAACAATAAAGCCAAACACTATGAAGAAGTTTTTGCTAAAATATTGATAAAGAAATAAATATATAGCAATGGAACTATGAGAGAAGATATTACACCATCTTGGCTTTTGAATACAAATCAAAACGACCATACGAATCTATTTGTAGATGATGAGATAGCATCTACAAATTTTACGAGGGTCTATTCATGTAAATGTGGTTTTGATAACATTGTAGCTGGTGATGTTATCCATAAAGGGTATTCATGTTCCCGTTGTCATAACAGTTTATTTTTTGATGTTGAGGATATAAAAAAAGATTTTGATTCATTTATACTTAATCAGTATCACGGTCAACTCATCAAGTTAAATTTCAAGTTTCACACAAAAGTTGCACTTCATAACAATAAAGTTGAAGCCCTTGCTATAATTAAAATCCCAAGCAATGTCAACTTCCTTGAAAAAAAAGTGATAAAACAAGATTTGGTAATACTTACTATTCCCTATACTCCACAACCCATAACACTAGAACCTTCACCACTGCGAAAAATAAAAAGAGAACTTCAAAAACTCTCAATCCAAAAAAGATTATTTGAACCATATATCGACATGAAACTAAGCTCACTTCCAAGTAGAAGAGAGAAACAGTTTGAGTTTACCCTTAGTCATTATAATCTTAAAGATTTTGAATTTATGAAATGGACTCACACCCATCATCTCACAAAGAGTAAATACACAATCGAAACAGCACTTTTAGAATTAGTAAATGATAAACAATTCAAATCTGTTAAAATTGCTCTCTTTGAAAACTATGCCTACCAATTAAAAAACAATAAAACATTTAATCCAAATTTTGTCCACATGGCGACATCAAAGTTTTCTAATGTAAATCATATTGTTTCTCTATTGGCTTTGAAGATAAATTTTGAAGTGTTTGATGATGAACAATTACTTTTCAAATTTATAGATTTCATGCTATCAAGATACACTGAGAGGCAAGTCACACACTATTTTATGAAACTAGAATCATCAAATCATCAATATATTTTAAGAGATACTCTGTTGACTTTTAAAAGAATTAGAGAATTATTAAGCCATGATACTTCAAAAGTAAAATGCTCCCCAAATCCTATCCATAAGCAATTTGTTCAATTGTCCCTTGCCATTCAATACAAAAGCCAAGCAATAAACTATTTTGAGTACGCAGCCTTGCAACTATCGCATCAAGTAAAAATGGGTGCATACAATGTGAACCTTCCAAAAAATAACTTTGAGCTTTTTGAATGGGCAAATGAGTTACAAAATTGTTTGGCAGGATATGAAGATAAAATCGCTTCCCATAAGACAACAATATATGGATTTTTTATGCAATCAAATCTTATTTTTGCCGTTGAAATACAAATGGGTGCTATCATCCAAGCCCACAGGAAATACAATCTTCCAATAAAACCAGAGCAGAGAAAGATTCTTAATCTTTGGCTAAAAGAGTCTAAAGAAAGAGTTGCTATTGCAAAACAAGTGCAACAACATTTTTCAAATTAACAATCATCTCATCTAGCCTATCTGCCATCTCTTTTGATTGTGGGCATTGTCTAATCTTTTCTAAAGCTTCAAGCTTATAATAATCTACTTCAATAATATCGAGATATTTCAATGATTTTGCTATATCTTGTTTTGCTATGCTGCATACTATATCAACTGACAAATCAATTGTTTCATGTGGTAAATGCCCTAAGATAGGGTATGCTTCATTTATGCTATTTAAAATCTCTAAAGCTTTGAGAGGAAAAACATCGACGATAGAAAGTCCAACCTCTAAAATACACTCTACATATCTTTCAACCTCTTCATATATCTCATAATCTAATTCGATATTATTTATTATATTGTCTATCTTTTTTTCATCGTTATTGTGTGCATACATAAAAGCTTCATATCCAAAAATATGCTTTTCTTCTAAAAAATCTAAAATATACTCTGAGAAATCTTTATCTGTAAAAGCTATTCTTTTGGCTATTTCATACAAATGATTTTTTGGTATTCCAAAATCTTGTGATGTGATATATAAATTGTGTTTTGCTATATAGTCCAATATAGCTTCATCTTTGATGTTATCTTTATATCTAGTATCCATATCAAGAGTATTTACTCTTATCTCTTGACATCCATTAGCTATCAAAACTTTTAAATCTTGTTCGCTTATCTGAAAATCATTATCAACAGAGATAGAAAGCATTTTAAGTGTCGGTATGTGAAATATCTCACTAGGCACTTCTTTTACATTTCTAGCCATTATCGTAAGTTCAGTTAAGTTTGGCAAACTTGCTAACTCTTTTGGAATATCCTCTTCATAAGTACCCCCAAGAGGCAAAGTGAGTTTTTCAATACTCAAATACTCTTTTTCATCATCTGGCAATCCTACATAACCGTCAAAGTCTTTGTAGTAGTCATTTTTAAGAGTTTCTATGTTTTTTATTGGATTTTCACTAGCCCAATGTTTTAATTTTTCTATCCAGACTTCGTTGTTAATCATTTTTAGATTTCCCTTTTTTATTGTCATTATCCCGACTTTTATATTTTGGTGATGGCTATTTTCATATCGTTATAACGAAAGATGTTAGGTTTAATCATCGTTAGGTGCTGACCTACATTTAGGTCTATCACCTGATCGGTTGCTATATATAAGGTTTTTCTTATGTTGGTATAGTTTTTTGATGCTTGAAATATACGGGCTATCTCATCACGCTCTTTCTTGTAATGAAGATGCTCCTGTAATGCTACGGGGTATTTGAATAAATAAATACCTAAAAACCCGGCAATATTGATGTTAGATGCATAGTCTGTTAGCTTATCATACACACTATTGATATGATGATATTCCATCTTCATTTTTTGCCAATTTTTACATTGAACAAAATTGATTGATTGACTATCAGGTGATATTATAATAAGGTCTACACCTCCATCCGCAACTCCTCTGATAAGTCCATTGTAGATGACAAAATCCCCTTTAGACTCAAACTCTTTACCGATTTCCTTTTCATAAACATCACCCATCTCTTTTAGAGGATCAGCCTTATCGTTGTTGCTAGTATATTGAGACTCATAGGAACGCTCTTGCTGAATTATTTTTTCTTTTTTTTCTTCTTGAAAATATAAATAGACGATTACTGCACTGATTACTCCAGTATGTGGCAATGCTGCTACTATACAGTATGGAGCAAGACAGCCTCCAAATATAAAAATCTGATTTATCAAAAGCACTATACCCCAAGTGATAAAAAAGAATTTTGCATTTGCTTTGATTAGCTCAATCATCTATTACCGCCTTTCTGCATTGTTTTAAAAAATTTCATTCCAATAGTCCTCTTCTTCATTTTGTCTTTTTTCTTTTTTTGGTGGTTGTGATTTTATAACTTTTGTAGTTTCAAGCGGCTCTTTCTCCTTCAAAACGTCTCTAGCTTCCTCTTCAAGCCTGCCTTTCTCTGCTTCCAATCCACCTCTCAACTCTTCAAAATACCCATCCCAATCATCAAGAGTAACTATAGTTTGGTATGTTTCATCCTCTTTTATCTCTTCTATTTCAGATTTTATAGCTTCGATGTTTTTGAGGTACTCTTTGATTTTTGCTCTTATTAGTTCTTTATCTTCTATGGTCTCACTCGACAGTTCAAAGCTCGTGCCGTTTTGGAGTGAGTAAAGTATCTCTTTTATTTTTGATATATCTTTTTTGCTATAGGCATCGTTGAGTTTTTGCATCATCTCATGGGCTTTTTCTTTTAGCTCATCTGGTACTATATCTGGGTGGCATAGTCTTGCTGCTTGCTTATAGAGTGATTTTAGCTCTTTTTTCTCTTCATCATTGAGGGTTAGGGAGTTTTCAATAGACTCTTTTATATGCTCATACTCACTCTCAAACTCTTCATAATGGCTCTTAACCTCTTCATACTCTTGTTCAATAGTCTCATCTTCTATAAACTCTTTTGCTTTTTCAAGTTCTTCTTCTTGAAGCTCTAGTTCATCTTCTAGCTTTTCAAGCTCCTCTTTGAGTTCGCGGTATGCTTTGGTGAGTTCATCATAGTTTTCATCATCTTCATCTATGCTTTCAAGTGCATCTTCTAACTCTCCAATGGTAAATTTTAGCTCATCTATGGTCTCTTTTGACTCTTGGAAAGTTTGGATATCTTCTTGGTATTTTGCTTTTTGTTTTTGCTGTTTGATAGTTTTTTTGTAGAGTATCTCTTTTTTTAGGTTAAGTATATCTTTGACAAGCTCCCCTAAGTGAAGATTATACTCACGGTTGAACTCTTCGATGTCGTTTAGGTATTCTGTCTTTTGTTCTACTAGCTCTTGGAGTTTGGATTCTAAGCTTTTTAGCTCCAGTTTTAGCCCTTGCACTTCGCTATCTACATACTCCACCACACCGCTATATCTAGCAAGATAGGCTTCTATATCTTTCATAGCTTTTGCATAGTTCATAGCTTCAAGGTGGCTAACTATAGCTTTTACATCATCGTCAATATCTAGCTTCTGAAGTTTCACCACTTGAAGCTCTATGATCTCTTCATCTTCTATGGCTATGCTAGATTTGATAATCTCTAATCGTTTGAGTATTTGTGTCATTTGGCTTGGTTCCTAAAATGGTATTTCGTCTTCGTCGATGTCTATTTGTGGTATTTTATTTTTGTTTTCATATTTCACTTTACAAAAGTGTTCTATCTCTTCTTTGGTTAGTTTTCTTTGATGTAATGGAGATTCACTTACTCTTATATAATTTTCAATGTTGTCATCGCTTGCATTAAAATAACCTTGATTGTCTATTTCAATATCATTTTCAGTATCAACTGTTAAAAGATATATATCATTATTGGTGTCCCATAGCTTTACAGAATAAATACCAACGAAATCATTAAAAAAGTTATTATCATCTGCAATTTGTCTTATGGTAGGTGCAAGTTTTAAAGTCTGAATCCAATAATCTTGTTTTTTTAATGTTTTTAAATAATTAGATTTTCTATCATATAAGTTTAACTCCCCAAATTTTATGTGTTCATCTTTTATATAAATTGATTCCTTTTCTTTAGTAGGGATGGCTAAAATCTTCGCATAACTACTACTAGAACTTTTAAGTTTTTTAATACATTTTCCTGTTTTTAAACTCCATATTCCAGCATCAGTGACTAAATTGTTTCCATCAGGTGTTATTACTAATCCATTACCTTTTATTTCAATGGTATTTAGACATTTTCCAGTATTTAAATCCCATATTTTAGGAAAACTAATTAGAGTATTTCCATCAGTAGTGACTGCTAGTGTATATATAAAATTTTTATAACCTTCTAATACTTTTAAACATTTACCACTTTTAATATCCCATACTCGAATTGTTTTATCCCAGCTTCCCGAAATAAGTTTATTATTATCAGGTGTTATAACCAAGGCACTTACAAGATTTGTATGATTTTTTAATTTATGAATACACCTATTCTTTTTAATATCCCATATCTCAATTTTTCCAACCCTATCGCTACTACTTCCTTTTCCTATAGCTATAATGTTTCCATCAGGGGATATTGCAAGTATAGGAGAAGAACCTACATCGGTATAAAATCTACAAATACGATTACAATTTTCTTTGTTCCATACTCTTATTTCTTCACAGTAATTTACAGAAGCTATAGTGTTTCCATCAGAACTTATAACTTGAAAAGATGTTATATAGTCATCATCAGTATAGCTTGCAGGTTCTTGTTGTTTTATATTTTTAAGGCATTTTCCACTGTGTAAATCCCATATTTTTGTTTCCATTAGACTTCCTGAAATAATCTGCCTTCCATCTAACGTAATTGCTAAAGAATGTATAAGACCACTATGTCCTTTCAAAGTTTTTAAACACTCACCAGTTTCCATATTCCATAATTTGATTGTATCATCACTGCTTCCTGAAATAATAATCTTTCCATCGGGAGTAACTACTAATGCTGTTACAGATTTACTATGACCTTCTTCAATCAAGAACGGTCTGAATTTGAATTGTTTTTCTAAATCACTATTGGCTTTTTTTGATAATAAGCTATTTGTAATATTAAGCAAACTTTTTGATTTGCTTAGTGCCAATTTTGCATTTTGGTTTGTGGTTGTTAGGTTGTTTTTCATTTTACTAAATTGCCTTCGTTATTTATTTTGTTTATATGCTATTTCATTCACTTCTAAATCTAGCAGATATAACTTGAGAAATAAAATCATCACAGTAGTCGTTGATACTTGCCCAATATCCACCATTTGTTTCATTCCCATAAGTTATATCTCTTATCCTAATTTGATTTGGTTCCTTAAATTCTAATACTCTAAATTTCCGTGTTTCATTGTATATAACAATATAATTTTCAATTTCTTCACATTTGTACATTTCATTTATCCTTTGTAACTTTTGATCACTGCTTGTTTTCTTCTTGTATTACGGTTCTTGTTTCAATAATTAATGGAATGACTAATTTTGTTAAATATTCTATCTCTTCATTACTTCCTGTATATCCATACGACATTGCTATTGTGATTATTTTTGCTTTTTTAATTAAGGGGCTAAGTTTGTTTATATAATTAATAATTTTGTCTTTACTCCATAACTTGCCAAATTTTGAACCAATTGTATTGAAAATATCTAAATCAATATCTAATATAATTTCACAAGTTCCTGTAGGCTTTACCAAGTCATCTATTTGACTGTAAATATTTTGTTTTACTTGATATTTTGTTAATAAACTACTATCAAGTCCAACTTCTGTATTGTTTTGAAAACAGTAAAAATCAACTCTATTGATAAATTTTCTTATTATTGCTGGAGCGATAAATGAATCTTTTCTAATGTATTGCTCTTCTGAGATTATGTTTTTCATTGTATCAAGGTCTATATTTTTTAATTTATCTTCATTTTCATAATAATCATTTACTGCATCCCAGTGATAATCTATATGAACCAGAGTTGATGGAATTTGATTTTTTACTCTATATTGTTCCCAACAATATAAAGCCCACTTATGATTATCCATTATCCAAATATTAGGATATATTTCATCAAAATATTCATCATTTTTTTCAAAATTTATTTGGTTAATAATTTGTTCTGTTTTATGATTCATTTTCTATACCATCCCAACTCAATAGGTCTCCATCTACTGTACCCTCATTTATAGGAACTGTATAATATATCCCATAACCTAAATTAGCTTCCACTCTACGACTTGCTACTTTTTCATGTTTAACTTTCTGGGCTAAAGCTTTTGGTCTTATAGCTATTACAGGAGCACCCTTTACCTCTACAGATTCATACATGATTGCATCTACATGTTCATTTTCAAAAATAATATCTGCAAGTGTAGAAGTAACTTTGTATAGATTTTTATGATTTTTTCTACTTAATATATCAGCAAAAAATGCACTGCATAATTGATGTGATTCAAGTAAATGTCTTTTGCCATTTGTTTCGCAACATTTTTTGAAAAGTTTAAAAATTCTTAAATTATAACTATCAATCCAATGATGTAGTGCTTGACCTCTCATAAATAAATCAAATGTACCTATGTGTATTACATATAAATATCCAGTAGTGATAGAATCTAAGCAATTAACATAGTCTAGGTCTATAGTATTAATTTCTGAAAACACAACATTATAATTGTTAAAATATTTATCAGAAAAACAACCATAGTAGATAGGTTGCTTTTCTTTATTTAATCTACCAATGCTGACAATATCTTTTTTATCATCAGGAATTACACTTAATTCATCTGTTTGGGTAAAGCAATATTTTGGAACTCTTGTATCTCTCTCTTCATATTTTCTTGCTCTTCTTAGCCATTTATCTTTGTCTAATTGGTATTTTAGATGTAAAGAATGATTTTCGTACAAATATTTAAGTAATTGATATACCTTATTTTCTGATAATTTTATTTTGTCGTCAATAAAATCGTTTAGTTGATTAATGTATATTGAAGCCTCTATAAGTTCTTCTTGACACTTTTCTGGCGTTTTTAACAAAACTAATTCTTTTATATATTTTCTATTCTCTATATGGTTTTCTCTATTTTCTCTCATTTTCTAAGCCCTCTATCCATAATATATCTAAAAATTTATATACATTTTTTATCTTCTTTCTGTTGATTCATTATATTATAAATCCAACTTTTATGACATAACAATAAGTTATCTTTTACTACACTATCAAAGCATATAGATTCTATGTTGTTAAGTTTTACAATATTTGGAGGCAACCTTTTTAATTTTGTATGGGAAACTTCTAAAACTTTTAGATTTATCAAATTATCTATATTTTTTGGCAACTCCTCAAGTGGGTTATGATCCAAATATAAATACTCCAAATTAACAAGCTTTGTAAATTCATCTGGAAGTTTTGATATTTGATTGTCATTTAGCCAAAGCTTTTTTAGATTGGTTAAGCAACCTATCTCTTTTGGTATTTCAGTTAGTTCAGAATCTGATAAATTTAATGCCTCTATTTCTAAGATTTTGCTTTTATTTTTTGGAAATCCAAATGATGATTCATCCGAAAGCCTTATTAAGCCATTTTCAATAGCCCAGCTGTATAGTTTATCAATCTCTTTTGTATGTTTTTGCATTTATCGTATTTCCTTTATAAATGATACTTCACTTTTTTCCATTTCCAAAATCCTACCAAACCAAACACCCATATTTTGTCTAAACACCATTTCAATACATAAACCCGAACAACCACAATGGGATTTTATTTTGTTCCATAGAGTAGTCAGTATCAACTACCACAAAACTATCTTTGACATCTTTTATTTGCTTAAACTTTTTATTTTTTCCACCTACTTCATAAATGATGCCATCTGCAATAAAATCTCCAACATCACTATAATAGATACTCTCAAAACAACTTACAAAAAATGTCTCTCTAACTGTACCTATATCAACTTCCACCCCAAACTCATCAGCAAAAGTATAAAGCAAATTTGTATTTGAGAAGAGGAGTTTTTCTGGTTTTTTCGATATGTTTTTTGAGTATTTTTTGATAGGTCTTATAAGCTTTGTGGTTTCTAGTATCTCTAAATAACTTGCCAGTGTAGGGTGCGATACTTCAAACTCCCTGCAAAGTTCAGCGATGTTCACTTTAAATGGGATTTTTGAGTAGATGAGCTTCGCGATAAACTTTTTGAAGATACTTAAGTGGGTGTAGTCTATTTTGTTTAAAGATGGAATATCTTCGTTTATCACTTTTTCACATGCATTGAAAAGTTTATTTTTGTACTCGATTTCATCCTCTATAAAAAATGGGTAGTATCCTATTTGTAGGTATCTTAAAAAGTTTTTATATAAAGTTGGATTTTCTAGTGCTAAAGTGGAGCTTATTTCATTGTGATTTTTGTGTATCTCTTCAAGGGTGAGTTTTGGTAGGTCTATCTTAGCATCTAGTTTTAAAAATTCTCTAAAACTTAAAGGTTTCACATAGCTTATAACCGCTCGTCTGCTTAAGTCAAATTTCTCATGTAAGATATTTAACATAGAGCTTCCACTAAATCGTATGATGAGTTCTGGAAAACTGTCATAGATAGACTTTATCTCATTTGCCCAGTTTTGATACTTATGAATCTCATCTATGACAATGATTTTTCCACCAAGACGAACAAATTCATCCGCAATGTCATAAATGCTACTGTTGATGATGTAAATATCATCTGCACTAAAATAGAGATACTCATAAGGCTTGTAGTTTTGTTTTAGATACTGAAGCATCAAAGTAGTTTTGCCTACACCTCTTTGCCCGATAAGTCCTACAAGCCTATTTTTTGAAGTGAGTTTTTCTAAATATTGCTCTCTTATAAACTCTAAGGATATGCTACTGATATTTCTTACTTGTTTATTTTGTATATATTTAAGCATAAGATACCTTTATGTTTTTATAGTATTTTATCATAAATATTTAAAGTGTAGTTTAAATATTATACTGTTTTTATATAACTCTAGTTTAATATATTTGAATTATCTTGTCCCATTTACCAAAATAAAATGTAGTTTTCATTGAGTTTTCCTTTTGTAGTTGAAGCTGTTGTGCCTTTTACTATAATAGTTGTCAATACAATGCAACTTATCTCTTTTGAAACATTGCAAGATCCTTTTTTATCCCAACAAATATTTATAAAGTGGCACGATAAATATCTTTTTATCTTCTATCTCTATGGTTGTATCTTCATCTTCTGTGACAAGATAGGCATTTTTTAGTTTGAAGTACTCCATCGCTTCGAGGAGTCCGTCTATCTCCCGTTTTCTTGTTTTTGTATCTTCTATTTTGTAGCTTACATTTACTAGTATCTCGCTATCATCTAGCTTAGCGTAGAAGTCCACTTCTTGATTTTGTTTGAAGTAGTAGATATTTTTTGTCTTGGCTCTTAAGTGTAAAAACACAAGGTTTTCATAGAGTTTACTTATATCTTTGTCTATGGCGTAGTCGTATATTTTTTTAAATCCATTGTCTATGGCATAGACTTTTTTTGGGTTTCGTTGCTCCTCTTTGATGGAGTTTCTATAAATCGGTACTGTAAAAAGTGCATAGGCATCTTCAAGATGTGAGATGTATTGAAATAGTGTATCTTTGCTAAGTTTATAACCTTGCGATTTAAAATCATTGCAGAGTTTGTTGAAACTTATGAGTGTAGCGATGTTTGTAAAGCAGTATTTATTGAGGATCTTTAGAAGGCTTCTATTTGAGATGTTGTATCTATCGACTATATCTTTATAAACTATAAGCTCAAGATAATCACTGAGTATCTCTCTAGCTATAGTTTTATCTTCGCCGATTGTCTCTGCAAATCCGCCATCTTTGAGGTAGCTTGAGAGGGCATTTTTGATAAAACTAAGTGATTTAGAAGAGTGAAGATTGACCTCTATATTTTGAAATCTCAAATACTCTTTAAATGAAAAAGGAAATATCTCATAGCTTATAGTTCTGCCTCGTAAACTTGTAGCCATTTCAGTTGAGAGCAGTTTGGCACTAGAGCCTGTGATAAATATCTGAAGGTTCAAAGTATCATAAATTCTTCTAACATACACTTCCCACTGTGGCACCGCTTGTATCTCATCCAAAAACAGATAGACTTTTTCATCTCTTTTGGTAGGATAAAGTTCATAGTAACTCTCCAAAATCATATCAAGATGAGAGAGCTCCAAAGGATAGAGCCTGTCGTCTTCAAAGTTTATATAGATGATGTTTTCTTTTGGAACTTTTTGTCTAAGGGTATTTATCATATCAAATAAAATCGAACTCTTTCCACTTCGTCGCACCCCTATAAGTGAGATTATTTTTTTGCTATCAAGTGGTATGTAGAATTGCCTTGGAAATATATCTTTTGCTTGGGATTCTATAAAATCTGTAATGAGTTTTTTAAATATATCTTTCATTTTCATCCTTTTGTATAGGGATGATTATAATATGTTTCATATCTATAGTCAAGGTCATAAACTTTCATTAGTCTATTTTTAAAGCATTGTAATGGCCTTTTCTGTACCCTTTCTAAAATAACAGCCTGTTTTAGAAGTAGATAAGTGGGCTTTAAATCCCTATAAATAGGGAAGATACTATAAAAATATTTCTACAGCTCTTCTTAAATCATCCTCTGTATCTATTCCAAACCCTGTACTTGCAACTTTAACCATGCTTATCTTTTTTTGATGATAGATCGCACGAAGCTGTTCTAGTTTTTCAATATCTTCTATGGGTGCATCTTCTAGGTTGCAAAACTCATGCAGGCTCTTTTTGCTAAATCCGTAAATGCCTATGTGACCGAAGTATTGAGCTTCACCGCTTCTGTTGAATGGAATAGGTGAGCGAGAGAAGTAGATAGCGTTATTTTCATCGTCTAAGACAACTTTTACCAGATTTGGATCTTGTGCGGCTTGGCTGTTTATGGAGTTATAGCAGCTTGCCATAATGAAAGATTCGTTTTTTTGTTTTAGCAGCTGCAACCTTTTTAGGAGCATTTCAACGACTTCACCCTCTATAAAAGGTTCATCTGCTTGAACATTGATGATAAGTTCATCTTCGCTGAGATTTAGTATGTTGGCACATTCGTTTATGCGGTCAGTTCCACTTTTATGTGTGGTAGATGTGAGCATTGCTTCGACACCGTGAGCTTTGCATACATCAATGATTATTGCATCATCTGCAGCTACAACGACTCTGTCTAAATGTGTAACCCTTTTTGCCGTTCTAACGACCATCGGCAGTCCACCGATGTCTGCCAATACTTTTTGAGGGAATCTGCTTGAAGCAAGTCTTGCCGGAATAATTATCATTTAAACCCTTTGAGATATAATTACGCAAATTATACTCTAAAAGGTTTTTGATGATTCTTTATCAGCCAGATTCTGGCTACTGTTATAACAGTGATTCTATCTTTTTATATGATTTTATCAGTTCTTTCAAACCAAAAGGCAGAGTTTTAGATGTTGGAGCGGGATGCGGTGTTGTCGGGCTTTTGGTTGCAAGGGATAATAAAAAAGTTGAACTTGAAGCAGTCGAGAAACAAGATACATTTGTAGAGTATGCAACGATTAATGCAAGAGTTAATAAAATAGAGTATAAAATTAACAAGGCAGATTTTTTAGAGCTAAAAGAGGAGACAAAATATGACTATGTCATCTCCAATCCTCCTTTTTACCACGAAGGCGTAACAAAAAGCCAAAATGAGATGTTGTTTCATGCACGCTATAATGTCAATTTGCCCTTAGATAAATTTTTTAAGAAAGTCTCTAGAATTTTAAAGCCTAACTCTCACTTTATTTTTTGCTATGATGCTTCTCAATTTGGAGCAATTTGTGCAGAGTTGGATAGAGTTAAAATAAGAGCAGTGGATGTTCAGTTTGTGCATCCGAAAATAGATAGAGCGGCTTCACTGGTAATGGTACATGCAAGAAACGGATCTAAATCCTTTATGAAGATTCATGAGCCATTTATCGCTTTTGAGGGTGAAGAGTTTTCACAAAGAGCAAAAAATATATATGAAAAAGCAAAGACACAGAGCATAAAATGTCAAATATAATTAAAAAAGATGGATACGGCTACTACTTTGATGCATCGGCATGCAGTACATGTAGTGCTAAGTGTTGTACCGGTGAGAGCGGATATATACATGTAACTCCTAAAGAGGTAGAAAATATCGCTAATTTTACAGGTTTGGATGTAGAGGAGTTTGTTCAGAAATATCTCTTTAAAAACGGGTATAAATACTCAATAAAAGAGAGAAAAGTCGGTGAAAGTTATGAGTGTGCTTTTTACGATAAAGCTGCAAATGGCTGTATGATTTATGAGGTGCGACCAACGCAGTGTATAACATTTCCTTTTTGGGAATATTTTAAAGATAGGGTAGATGAGTTGAAACTTGAGTGCCCCGGGATAATTGATGCGTAATTATATAAATATATTTTTATTGGTGGCTAGTGTTGTTTTTTTTAGCGGTTGCTTTGGTATGAAGCAGATTGAACAAACGTCAGGAAGCCAGAAAAAGTTTCAAAATGAGGATATCTTCATTTTGAGTGCTCTTTATCTTGAGGAGCTTGGAGATTATAACAGTTCTTCATCTTTATTTGATGTTCTTTATAAAGAGACTGATAAAAAAGAGTATCTTTACCGTTCTTTAAAAAATGATTTAGCGGCAAATGAAAACAAAAAAGTTATTCAAAGAGTTGATGCCATTTGCAAGAACAATATAGATGATTATGAACTCACCCGTATGAAAATTACCGCACTCGTAAAAGAAGATGAACTGCTTGAGGCAAAAAAACTTGCAAAAAGGTTGGTTGAGATATCAAAGAGTACGGATGACTATCTTTTGGTGAGTGAGATATATGTCAAGCTTAAAGAGTTTGATACTGCGCTTAAATATCTAGAGGGTGCATATATTAAAGAGTATAACGAGTTGATACTGGAGAAGATGGCTATCATTTTGTATGTTAACTTGGATAGAAAAAAAGATGCAATCGCACAGTTGGAGACTCATTCGAGAATCCACGGATGTTCAGAGAATATATGTTCTAAACTTGTTGGATTTTACAGTAACGACAACAACGTGGAGGGGCTTCTCTCGACATATTTAAGACTCTACTCAATAGACTTTAGCAAAGATATCGCTCAAAAAATAGTTCAGATATATGGCTATAAAAGAGATTTTGTAAAAATGGGTGAATTTTTAGAAGAGAGCAAAGTAGATGATGAATTGCTGTTGCAGCTATATACTCAGACTAAAAGTTATAAAAAAGCTTCGGCTTTGGCAAAAAAACTTTATGTGGATAGCGGTGATTTGATATTTCTTGGACAAAGTGCCATTTTTGAGTATGAGGGCAGCGAAAATAAAAATGATTCTCTTATGCATCAAAGTGTTATAAAAAAACTCAAAGAAGTTGTTGAAACAAAAAAAGACGGCATGTACTTAAACTATCTCGGGTATCTTCTCATAGATCACGAAGTAAATGTGAAAAGAGGAATTCAGTATGTTAAAGAGGCGCTAAAAATAGAGCCAAACTCCGCATACTTTCTTGATTCGCTGGCATGGGGATATTATAAACTAAAAGAGTGTGAAAAGGCTGATGAAATAATGAAAAAAGTTCTAAAGCTAGAGGGCAGCGATAATGAAGAAGTAAAAGAGCATGCAGAGAAGATAAGAGAGTGTTTAAAAAATAAAAAGGTGAAAAATTAGAATGATTTTAGATGAGATAATTAAAAGAACAAGAGAAGACGTTATAAAAAGAGAGAAGGAGTTTTCTCTTGACTGGCTTGGGCGATCACTTGCTTTTAACGCAAGAGCGCCGAGAGATGTTTTTCCATATTTAAAGTCCAGCGAGGCAGATCCATACAGAATTATTGCCGAAGTGAAAAAAGCTTCTCCATCAAGAGGCGTGATAAGAGAAAACTTTGATCCTATCGCAATAGCTCAAAGCTATGAAAGAGGAGGGGCAAGTGCTATCTCCGTGTTGACAGAACCTCACTTTTTTCAGGGAAGTTTGGATTATCTGGGAGAGATTAGAAGATATGTAGGCATTCCGCTTCTTAGAAAAGATTTTATAGTAACTAAGTATCAGATCTTAGAGGCGATGGTTCATGGCGCTGACTTTATACTTCTTATCGCAGCGGCACTCAGTAAAGGCGAGCTAAAAGAGCTTTTAGGCTATACAAGACACCTTGGTATGGAAGCACTTGTTGAGGTACATGATAAGACGGATCTCATAAAAGCCATCTACGCAGGAAGCGATATCATAGGGATAAATCATAGAAATCTGCAAACTTTTGAGATGAATATGAATCTCTCTTACGAGTTGGTTCCGATGATACCAAACGGTAAAGTAATCGTTGCCGAGAGCGGAATATATGAGCATGGGCAGTTAGAAGATCTAGCCAAAATCGGTGTGGATGCATTTTTAGTAGGTGAATCTCTAATGCGTCAAGATAATGAAGAAGAGGCACTTAGAAAACTGAAGTTTGGTAATAGCTAGAGAGTATTTTTCTCTAGCTTATGGCTTATGAAAGCAGATTCTTAGCACACTCGTTGATTCTTTTGCCGTCTGCTTTGCCTGATAACTCTTTGCTAGCCGCGCCCATAACTTTACCTATATCTTTTATCGTTGTCGCTCCGGCTTTTTCTATTATCTCTTTAAGGGCAGAGGTTAGTTCATCGTCACTTAGCTGTGCAGGCAAATACTCTTTATAGTAAGCTATCTCGTCAAGTTCGATTTGCATCAAATCTTCTCGTCCTGCATCTCTATACTGCGTTGCAGCATCGTCTCTTCTTTTGACTTGAGATTGTATTATTTTTATAACATCTTCATCGCTTAGCTCTTTTCTCTCATCAACTTCTATCTGTTTAAAAGCACTCATAAGAAGTCTAAGCGCATCTCTTTTTTTTGCATCCTTAGCTTTCATTGCCTCTTTTACATCTTCATTTATTTTATCTCTTAAACGCATTTTACCTACCTTTTATATGGAACTATTATTGCTATGATTATATCTAAATAAGCATACCAAATACAAAGTGATGAAAACGATGAAACAATTTTTAATACATTTAATGCCCATTTATGCTATACTTTTTTTGTCTGGGTGCACTGCAAACCTAACAGATCCTGAGATTGACTTTGAGCCTCCGGCTTATGTTGAGCAGATGCCCTCAAAAGAGGATAAGAAAGATTTCGGATCTGTCGGCAGCATCTTTGGACAAGGGGAGAATCCTCTCTTTACGGATCATAAAGCTATGCATGTAAATGATGTAGTGACTGTTGTTATCTCTGAAAACGCTAAGAGTGCAAATAGCGGCTCTAAGCAGCTCACTGAAGATGATTCCGTTGGTTTAGGCGGAGGAGCATTTACATCTGCCGGAAGTAATTCGGCTGTAAATTCAGCCGTAAAAAAATTAAACGGTTTGACAAATGTCGGATTTGAAGCTGCTTCTGCCAGCGCATATACGGGTCAGGGAAGTTCAAAAAGAGATTCATCTTTTACTACAACCGTATCGGCTAGGATAGTGAAGGTTTTACAAAATGGAAACTATTTTATCTCAGGAAAAAGAGAGATCTTAGTAGATGAACAAAAACAGATTATACAAATCGGTGGAGTTATCCGTCCGTATGATATTGATCAGTATAATAAAATTAACTCTTCGCAAATTAGTGATGCGAAGATTCTTTATAAAACAGAAGGGGAAGTTGATCGTGCAACAAAACAGGGATGGGGGTCTAAAGCAATACAGTCTATTTGGCCGTTTTAGTTTAATACTGCTTATGGGCTTTAGCGCCTTGTATGCACAAGAAAGTTTTAAAAATTTTAAAAAAATTCAAACAGAGTCTTTTCAAGCATATAAAGATGAGAGAGATACCGCTTTTAATAAATATCTCAAACAAGAGTGGGAAGCGTACAACTCTCTTGAGCCTGTGCCGTTATACGAAAAACCAAAACCATTAAATATAGATGCCGCAAAACCTCAAGAAGTAGAACCTGTCGGTCCAAAAATTGCTATAAAAATTAAAGAAAAGAGCGAAAAAAAGGATGAGCCTGCAGACTTGTCAAGAGAGCAGTCTCTTCAAATAGTTATAGAACCAGATATCTCCTTTGATTTTTACGGTTCACAGTTGGGATTTAATATACCAAGCGGCATAAAAAATGCAAATTTTTATCCTGCAACGCAGATAGGAATAGCTAATTTTTTCAATAGCATGGCTTTGAGTGAGTATGAAACACTTGTCTTGGAAATAGATAAAACATCAAAAGCTATGAATCTTAATGATTGGGGTATCTATCTTTTAGTTACGAAAATTTCAGATAGAACAACCACAAATCAAGATAATTCCAGACTTCTTAGCTGGTTTTTGTTCAACAAGCTTGGGTATGCGGTAAAAGTAGCTCTTACAAACAAACGTATTGTTTTGATGCACTACTCTCAAAAAGTTATATATTCTACTCCAAACTATAGTTTTGACGATAAAAAATATTACGTTGTTTCAGACTACGCAAAAGGCGATGTTAGAAGAGTTTACTCCTATAAGCAGGAGTATCCGGGGGCTACAAAACCTCTTAACCTTTCCCTTGAAACTCTTCCTGATTTTAAAGAAAATCTTGAGAGTAAAACTCTCTCTTTCTCTCAGTTTGGAAATAGTTACCATATCCCGATAACATATAATAAAAATCTCATAGACTTTATGGCTTCTTACCCACAGGCTGATTATGAGACATTTTTCAATGCACCGATGGATGATAAAACATATAAAGATTTGGCACTTTCTCTTAAAAAATATATAGATGGTAAAAAAGCGAGTGAGGCGATGAATTTCGTCTTACATTTTGTTCAAAAATCTTTTAAATATGAGCAAGATAATAAGCAATTCGGTAGAGAAAAAGTTATGTTTGCACAAGAGACTCTCTTTTTTGATAAGTCGGATTGTGAAGATAGGGCAGTGCTATTTTCCTATCTTATAAAAGAGCTGTTTGACATAAGTGTTGTTGGCGTAAAATATAAAGATCATATGGCAACGGCACTTTATGTTCCATTAGATGGTGATATAGTAACGGCAGGATCTAGAAAATTTGTTATAGCGGATCCGACTTATGTAGATGCAGTTATAGGCGTAAGTATGCCTAGATATAGATCTCTGCAACCGCAGAGTTATATTATCGTAAAAAATAATTAAAGTTGAAACAATGAAAAATTCAGAAAAAAACTGCCTCGCAGACATGGAAAACAGGTTTGCTCTTATAGACTATTTGGATGGTGGCGAGTTTGCAAATATATTCTTGATAAATATAGATAATTTTAGTAATTTTAACAATACTTACGGGTTTGAGTATGGAGATAAAATTTTAATAGAGATTGCAAAATTAATCGCTAAATCCAAACCTACTGCCTCTAAGCTATATAGAATAGATTCTGATGAGTTTGCAGTAGTCTCTTTAGGGGAGATGAGAGCAAATAAATTATCGGATATTGCAAGTTCTATGGTCTCCTTTTTCGATCAAATGGAAATACCGGTTGATGAAGAGATAAGCACAAGAGCTTCTATTACCATAGGTGTTTCATCAGGCGTAGGCAACCAAATACTAAATCAAGCTAAAATAGCTATGAAAGAGTCACGAGAACATAGCAGAGGTTCTTATAAAATTTATGATCCAAATTCCATGTATATTAAAAAACAGCAAGAGAATGTTTACTGGATACATAAGATTAAAGATGCATTTGAAAAAGAGAATCTGGTGCCCTATTATCAGCCAATAATAAATAATACTACAAAAAAAATAGAAAAGTATGAGTGTTTAGTTAGAATTTATGATGAGGGAATCGTTATCCCGCCAATAAGATTTATGGAAGCTTCACGCTTAACGGGAACACTCTCTCTCGTTACACGAGTAATTATAGAGCAGAGCTTTAAAAAATTTGCTCATAATGAGTATGATTTTTCTATAAATATTACAAATAGTGATTTTTACTTCAACTACTTGGAAGATTTTTTATTAAAACATGCATATAAAAACGATGTCAACCCATCAAGAGTAGTCTTGGAAATTCTTGAAGATATAGACTCTCTCAGCTCACCCGAGGTTGTTTCTCAGCTAAATGCGCTAAGAGGACATGGGTTTAAAATAGCAATTGATGATTTTGGAAGCAGAAGCTCAAACCTCTCAAGGTTGCTTGAATTTTCACCGGATTATCTAAAAATAGACGGCGCATTTATAAAAAATATTTTAAGTGATAAAAAGAGTTTAATCATTGTTGAAGCGATGGTACTTTTATGTAAGAAAAGCAACATTAAAGTTATAGCCGAATTCGTACATAATGCAGAGGTTCAGGCAAAAGTAGAAGAACTTGGAATAGAGTATTCGCAAGGATACTACTTTAGTGAGCCTAAAGAGGATTTGTAACGTTCATGCCTTGCGCATGTTTTAGAGCTTTATCAAAAGAGTTTAGTATATTTTCTTCTCCGATTAAGAGAGTAATATCATGCTTTCTTAAATCTTTCAATACCGAATCATTTACGCCTGAGAGTAAAAGTGTGACACCGGAATTTTGCAACGTTTTTATCATCTCTTCAAAATTGTGAAGTGCCGTCGAGTCCACAAAAGGGACATGGCGCATACGAATAATCATAATCTTGCTTTTAAACCCTATCTCTTTTATGACCTCCGTATACTGTTTCGCAGATGCAAAAAAGAGCGGACCGCTTATCTCATAGACTGAGACTCCCTCAGGCAGATGCGAATAATCCTCAAGAATGTCACTATCTATATGAGATTGAGGTTTTATACCGATGTCTGACATTCGTTTCATAAACAAAAGTGAAGATAAAACAACACCAATCTCAATAGCTACTGTTAAATCAACAAATACGGTTAGTAAGAAAGTAGTAAGAAGTACAATGATATCGAAGTGTGAACCTCTAAGAATCGACATAAAGGAGCGCCATTCGCTCATGTTGTATGACACGACTATCAAAATTCCAGCCAGACATGCCATAGGAATTAGTTTTGCATAGCTAGCAAAAACCAGCATGATAAGAAGAAGTGTCAAAGCATGTACGATACCTGCTATAGGAGTTCTTCCGCCATTTTTAACATTTGTAGCAGTTCTGGCAATTGCTCCAGTTGCAGGAATTCCGCCAAAAAATGGGGTTACTACATTTGCGATACCTTGTGCAATTAGTTCCGTATTTGAGCGGTGGTTTGCACTTATCATACCATCGGCTACGACTGCAGAGAGTAACGACTCCACTCCGCCAAGAAGTGCTATCGTGAGTGCGGGAGCTATGTATATATAGAGATTGCTTATCTCAAAAGTCGGAAGTGAAAAAGAGAAAGTGTTTGGTATTTCGCCAAAAAATGATTCAATTGTCGTAACAGGTATATTTGCAATTTGAACAGCAACAGTGATAAAGATTATGGCAATAAATGAACCGGGAATTTTAGTCGTAATCTTTTTTGAATATAGAGTTATAAGAATGGTTAGTGCCGTAATTATAACCGCATATAAGTTAGTGCTGCCGATGTTAGAGATATAAACTACCCATTTCTCAAAAAATTCAGACGGCAGTTTTTCTATCTCCAAGCCCAGAGCATCTTTAACTTGTGTCGAAAATATGACAACTGCGATACCGCTTGTAAATCCGACGATGAGAGGATGCGGAAAATATTTTAAAAGAGTACCGAGTCTTAAGAGTCCAAAAGCGATTAATATAAGTCCTGACATAACGGTAGAAATGAGAAGACCGTCAATTCCGTACTTCTCTACAATTGCATAGACTATAACTATAAAGGCTCCCGTAGGTCCGCCGATTTGTACTCTGCTTCCGCCCAGAAATGAGATGAGAAAGCCTGCAACTACCGCAGTAACCAGCCCTTTTTCAGGAGAAACACCCGAAGCTACGGCAAATGCAATAGCTAAAGGCAAAGCAACTATGCCTACGACAATTCCGGCAAAGATGTCGGATATAAGCTGCTCTTTGCTTATGCCTGATTTAAGCAGTGTAAAAAGTTTGGGCTCGAATATTTTATTCATCTTATTTTTGCAGTGAGTCCAACTGATCTTTTACTTTGTTTTTCTTATCTTGCGCATCTGCTAGGAGTTCTCTGTTTTTTGCTAGAACATCATCCGGCGCATTTGCTACAAATCGCTCATTGTTTAACATACCAGAGAGTTTATCTATCTCTTTTTGAAGCTTTTCATCTTGTTTACTCAAGCGGCTGATTATAGGTGCAAGATCTATACTTTCTGTCGGGATAAATGTTTCACAAAGGGCAGATATATCGCTTACTGCGTTGTCAATTTTAGAGTCGCTAAACTCCACAAATTCAACTTTTGCAAGTCTTGAGATAAACGGTTTCATCATCTCTTTTTCATCTTCGCTTATGCCGTCTATCTTGACGAATGCTCTCTCTATCTTTTGGTTTGCAAGGTCTACTAAAACTTTTGCACGTCTGATAGAAATGATGGCATCCATGATAAGCTCAAATTTTGCCTCATCTTTTTCTCGTTTTTTTGTCTTAAATGGATATTTTGCAACCATGATTGAGCTACTGTTTTCTAAACTTGTGCCTGAGAGTTCATGGTAAAGGTACTCTGTGATAAATGGCATAAACGGATGAAGAAGCTTCATAGCCTCTTTAAATATCGCTCCAAGCTCAACTATCGCACCTTTGTCGGCTTTGCTTAGCTCTATTCCCCAGTCACAAAATTCGTTCCATAAAAAGCGGTAAAGTACCGTTGCCGCATCGTTAAATCTATAATCATCCATACATGTACGAACTTCAAGTGTAGCCATATTAAGACGGGAGAGCATATATCTGCCTAGTTGACTCTCTACACAAAAACCAGCCAAGTCAGGAAAAACATCTACATTCATCTGCAGGAATTTTGCGGCATTGTAAAGTTTGTTTGTAAAGTTGCGGTTAAGCTCAAGTTTTTCTTGACTCATTCTAATATCGCGACCTTGAGCGGCACTAATAGCCAAAGTAAATCTTAAAATATCAGCACTGTACTTTTCAATCATATCAAGCGGGTCTATAACATTTCCTTTTGATTTGCTCATTTTCTGACCATGCTCATCACGAACAAGCGCATGAAGGTAGATGTGGTTAAAAGGCAGTTCGCCGACAAAACTCTCTCCCATCATCATCATTCTGGCAACCCAGAAAAAGAGTATGTCAAAGCCCGTAATGAGAAGTGAATTCGGATAAAAATCTTTCATATCCTGTGAGCTAAAAAGTTTGTCCATGTCAACATCGCCATTTCCCCAGCCAAGAGTCGAAAACGGCCATAGAGCTGAGCTAAACCATGTGTCTAGCACGTCAGGATCTTGCGCTATGTTTTTTGAAGCACATTTTGGACATGTATGCTCTTCGTCTTTAAGACTCGCCCACTCGTGGTCACAATCTCCACAGTAAAAAACAGGGATTTGATGTCCCCACCAAAGCTGACGAGAGATACACCAATCACGCAAATCTCCCATCCAAGAGTTGTATGAGTTTATCCAGTGAGGAGGGAAGAATTTTGCTTCGCCGTTGTTTGTTTTTTCTATCGATTTTTTAGCCACTTCGCTTCTTACAAACCACTGTTTTGATATGTAAGGTTCAACGATGTTTTTACATCTGTAGCAGTGTCCGACTTGATGTTTATGATCTTCAATCTTTACTATAAAGCCCTCATCAGCGAGTTTTTTTACGATTGTCTCTCTTGCCTCAAGACGTTCAAGCCCACAAAACTCTCCGGCGTACTCGTTTAAAATACCCTTTTCGTCAAAAACCGTAATGAACTCCAAATCATGTCGTTTGCCAACTTCGTAGTCGTTTTGGTCATGTGCCGGAGTAACTTTAACCACACCTGTTCCAAATGTCATATCTACATGTTCGTCTGCAATAATCGCAACTTCTCTGCTTGTCAGCGGAAGTTTCACTTTTTTGCCGATTAGATTTTTGTAGCGTTCATCATCGGGATGAACCATAACGGCTGTATCGCCGAAGTAAGTTTCAGGTCTTGTCGTTGCAACCTCTACATGTCCGCTTCCATCAGCAAAAGGGTACTTTATGTGGTAAAACTTGCCGTCATGGTCTTCATGTTCAACTTCGATGTCGCTGAGTGCGCCGTCATGCGTACACCAGTTAACCATGTAGTTTCCGCGAACAATTAAACCTTGATTGTAAAGATGAACAAAAGCCTCTTTTACAGACTTTTGAAGTCCATCATCCATTGTAAAACGCTCACGCTTCCAAGCTGGACTTACTCCCATTTTGCGAAGCTGGCTTGTCATAATCCCTGCAGATTCTTCTTTCCAAGCCCAAGCACGCTCTAAAAACGCTTCTCTGCCTATCTCCTCTTTAGTTGTTCCCTCTGCAAGTAGTTGTTTTTCTACAACATTCTGAGTTGCGATTCCTGCATGGTCTGTCCCTGGTTGCCAAAGAGTTTTGTAACCGTCCATTCTTTTGTAGCGTGTAATGATGTCTTGAAGAGTAAATGTGAGTGCATGACCGATGTGCAAGCGTCCTGTGACGTTTGGCGGCGGCATCATGATAGAGAAGTTTTTTCCCTCTTCTTGGATGGAGCTGTTTGAATCTACTTCAAAGTAGCCTCTATCTTCCCAGATCTTATAAAATTTATCTTCTGTTTGTTGTGGTTCGTAGCTGTTTGACATTGTAGTTTACCTTAAATAGTATAAAATAATTTCGCCATTATATCCAAAAAGATGTGGCTGAGTACCTATGTAAATAGATAGCAAAAAGGAAGTTCGCGGATGTTTTTTTACCTTAAATACCGGTAATTCTATTTTTTATCTGAATTTTATCTTCATACATATTGCTATCAGCGAGTTCAATAATATCAGTTAGAATATCACCTTTTTTAAACTCACAAATACCCAAAGAGAAGCTTACTTTAAATGATGACTCTTTAACTAGCAAATGTTTTTTTATAACTTCTTCTCTTATGTTGTTGAGTTGAGCCTGCGCATTTTCTCTTGTTATAGTGGAAGAAAATATAATGATAAACTCATCACCGCCATATCTCACTACGCTATTGCTTGCTTTTTTAATTTGATTTGCGATGTAGATTAAAACTTTATCGCCTATTATATGTCCATATGTATCGTTTATAATTTTAAAATAGTTTAAGTCAATAATTGCAAGTGTGCCGCAATCTTTAAAACTTTGTGATTCATCTTCTAAGAAGTTATCATTAAGCCATTTTCTATTATAGATATTTGTAAGTTCATCTTTATAAACTGATTTTTTCAGTCTCTCTATCTCAAGCTGCAAACTTTGCGTCTCTTTCAAAACCTCTTTTAAAATATCTTCATTTTTATCTTTTATGGCTAGCAGTGCTTTGTCTGTACTTTCACTCAGTTGTTTTGCATTTTTTGATGCTGCGTCTTGCATGTTTGTAAAAAGAGAGATTTTTTTACTCAAAAGATAATCTGTAATTTTATCTTCTTCATTGATATCGGCATTGTGTGATAAAGCAAATTTTGAAAATAAGTCCATATAAACACTCGGAGTAACAATATTTATGCCGCTGATAGATTTTTTTGTTTCATTAGATATTACCTCTAGCAGTTTTTCGTCAATTTGTTGCATAATGCTTAACCTTCTGTTAAATAGTTATAGTATGAATATTTTATGTTTTGTAGTGAGCAAAATTATAGCGATTTATTTTTTTATTAAGTTTAATAGGGATAGAATGGTTTTGTAAAATATTAATATCAGGAGCAAATATGCCAAGTACAAAAGAGAATTTAGAAGTAGCATTTAGCGGAGAGAGCGGAGCATATCAGAAGTATAGCGCGTTTGCTAAACAAGCAGAAAAAGACGGTTTTAAAAATATCGCAAAACTTTTCCGTACAACTGCAGAAGCTGAGAAAATCCATGCTGAGGGTCATTTAAAGGCGATGGATAAAATTGGTTCAACACTTGAAAATCTTGAAGCGGCAATCGGCGGAGAGACTTATGAGTTTGAAGACATGTACCCGCCTATGTATGAGCAAGCGGTTGCCGAGGGACATAAAGCTAAAAAGATGTTTGGCTGGGCGATAGAAGCTGAGAAGGTTCATGCAGATTTATATAAAAAAGCACTTCAAGCTGTAAAAGACGGTGAAGATATTGATGAAGTCGGGATTTATCTCTGTCCGTTATGTGGTTACATTGAGATAGGTTTTCCAGAGAACAACTGCCCTATTTGTGGTGTAAAACCATCAGGTTTTGTTCAGATCTAACTTTATCTGCACTACAACGCTCCACTCTTTGGAGCGTTTTTCGGATAACATCCAGTGAAGCTTATCATAGTATAATTGCGCTCTTAAAATCTCTTTGGGAGCCTATATTTGCCTCTTTCACGTTTAAATGAAGAACAGTACGCCGCAGCAACTTCTATATCTACACAGAATCTCATCATTGCTTCAGCCGGAACTGGTAAAACTTCTACCATAGTTGGAAGAATTGCTCATCTTTTAGCCTCTGGTGCTAAACCTGAGGAGATACTGCTACTTACTTTTACAAACAAAGCGGCTGCCGAAATGGTGCAGAGAGTTGCCGACTTTTTCGGTAAAGATGTGGCTTCCAAGATAGATGCCGGAACATTTCATGCAGTGAGTTACAGATGGCTAAAAAAAGAGAACAAAAAAGTTGTCTTAAAACAACAAAGAGAGCTAAAAACGCTCTTTAGAAGTGTTTTTGAAAAACGTTCTTTTGGGCATTTGGGAGCTGAAATAGCACCTTATGGCGGAAACTATCTCTACGATGTCTACTCTTTTTATCAAAATACGGAGATGCATGCGGATTTTGAAGAGTGGATAAAGGGCAAATATCCGGAACATGAGCCTTTTGCCATGATTTATGCGGATATAGTCGATGAGTTTGAGAGTCTCAAAAAAGAGTACGGTTTTGTAAACTTCAATGATTTGCTTCTAAATTTTAGAGAGATGTGCAAAAGCAAAGATTTAGGCTATAAAGAGGTGCTTGTAGATGAGTACCAAGACACAAATGCGCTTCAAGGAACTCTCATAGATGCTATGAATCCGCCTTCGCTCTTTTGTGTCGGGGATTATGACCAGAGTATTTACGCATTTAACGGAGCTGATATTTCTATCATCGGTTCATTTTCAAAAAAATTTCCGACTGCAAATGTTCACACACTTACAAAAAATTATCGCTCAACCGTTCCTATCCTTTCACTTGCCACAAAAGTTATAGAACACAATGAGAGGATTTATCCAAAAAAACTCGAAGTGACAAGAGGACATGATTCGCACCCTCCAAAACTGCTAGCTTATGATGAGCTTTTTGACCAGTATCATGATATAGCATACAAAATAAGCAATACTCAAACACCCAGAGATGATATTGCCGTTATATTCAGAAACAACTCTTCGGCTGATGGCATAGAGGTTGGTTTAAGAGAGCTTGGCATTACATGCAAGAGAAAAGGGGGAACCAGCTTTTTTGATTCTCGTGAGGTTAAAGCAGTTTTGGACTTTTACACTCTGCTTGTAAATGAGTCGGACATGATGGCATTTATACATCTTTTTGAGTTTGCAAGGGGCATCGGAAGTGCGGCGGCAAAAGAGATTTATCTCGCACTTAAAACTCTGGGACATGGAAGAATTTTTTATGGACTCTATGCACCGGATGAGTCCATAAGCAACCCTTTTGAGAAGAGAAAACTCAACCAGCAGCTTGGACTTTTTGATGATTTTTTAGAGCTTGGAAGTGTGGGCAAATTTGCCAAATGCGGATTTGAAGATAAGTTTATGAAAAATCCGATTTTAAAACATCCAAAACTTACAAAAGAGAGTGCTACATTTTTACATGATTTTTATCTTCTTTACCGTGATTTAAAGGGTGTAAAACAGCCAAAAGTGATAGTGAAAAAAATCGCAGAATCTGCCATCTACAGATATATATCTGAGTTGCTCTCAAGTAAGAGAGCCATGCTAAAAGACGGCACGGTGGATGAGAAACAAAAAGTAGATTCACTCTCTAAGATAGCGAGAAAAATGGTTTTGCTAGAGGAACTTTCAAAGCCATACAGCGAGCATGAAAGATTTTTAAATGCCATGATTTTAGGCTCATCGGATTTGACACAAGGCGAGGGTGTGAACCTGCTAAGCGTTCATGCTTCAAAAGGATTGGAATACAAAGAGGTTTATATAGTTGACCTGATGGATGGACGGTTTCCAAATCGAAAACTGATGCAGCGAGGCGGTTCACTTGATGAGGAGAGACGCCTTTTTTATGTTGCGGTAACCAGAGCAAAAGACACACTCTATCTTAGCTTTGCAAAATATGACAAAATCAAAAAAACAAACTTTTTGCCATCTCAATTTCTATATGAAGCCGGTTTAGTTCCCAAAGACGAAGGTTACAGAGCTATGGTTTTAAAAGAAGAGGATAAAGAGAATTAAGCTAGAATAGCAGAAAAAGGGTGTTTCAATGAAAAAAAGAACAAAAATTGTTGCTACCGTAGGTCCTTCTTGTGATAGTTTGGAAAAAATCGAAGAACTTATAGCTGCAGGCGTAAATGTTTTTAGGCTTAACTTTTCACATGGAACTTATGCATATCATGCCCAGATGCTCTCAAACATACGAGAAGCGATGAAAAAAAGCGGCTTAATAGTCGGAGTGCTTCAAGATATAAGCGGTCCAAAAATCCGAATAGGGGATCTTAATGACAGTTTTGATTTGCGAAGCGGAGATATGTTGGAGTTTGTTAAAGATGATATAGTCGGCTATATGGCTAAAGAGGGACACTATAAGCTCTCCCTAAATCAAAAAGAGATTCTTGACAAACTTGAGGTTGGGCAATATATCTATCTATATGACGGAATCATACGTGCAAGAGTTACTAAAATTAAAAGCAACTCTGTTTATGCGACACTTGAAAATGACGGTGTGCTGAGTTCCAAAAAGGGCATAAACTTTCCAAATACTCGCATAAATGTTGAGGTATTGACACCAAAAGACAGGGCAGATATAGAGTGGGGTGTTAAAAACGGGGTTGATTTTATGGCAATTTCATTTGTCCAGAATGCTCAAGATATATTAAATGCCAGAGCTATCGTGGAGAAAAACGGCGGCAATCAGATGCTCATAGCAAAAATAGAAAAATTTGATGCAATTGAAAACATAGACGAGATTCTTGAAGTGAGTGACGCCCTTATGGTTGCACGCGGAGATCTGGGTATTGAAGTGCCGTTTTATGAAGTTCCAAATATACAAAAGATGCTTATCAAAAAAGCAAATATGGCTTCAAAGCCTGTTATCGTCGCTACGCAGATGCTTCTTTCCATGACAAAAAGTCAAAGAGCTACAAGAGCGGAGATAAGCGACATCGCAAATGCGGTTTTAGATGGAGCGGATGCAGTCATGCTCTCAGAAGAGAGTGCGGTAGGAGAACACCCTGTTTTGGCAGTTTGTGCTATGTTTGAGACGATACGTGAGAGTGAAAAAGAGTATAGTTACCACAGATTTTATAACGATATGTATGAAGATGCGACAAATGCCATAGATGAAGCGGCAGTAAAGCTCTCAAAAGATTTAAATGCTGCAGGGATACTCTCTCTTACAAATTCAGGAAGCTCTGTAAGAAAACTCTCAAAGTACCGCCCGAGCAAGCCTATTTATGCCATTACTCACAATAGCGTAGTGCGACACCAGCTAACACTTTCATGGGGAGTAATTCCTCTTTTAAATGTCGAAAAAACATCCATTGCTCAAGTTCTCAGAGACGTTGTGATACAAGGCATAGAAATAGGAATCTTGGATAAAAACAAACTCTATATTTTAACGGCAGGAGATCCGACTTGGATTAGCGGCTCTACAAATATGATACGGCTTCTTAGACGCGATGAGATGGAATTTTTCAAAAACCTCAATGAAGATTTTTAAGTCGAATCTCTATGATTTTGGCATGAGAAATATTTTTTTTCTCTCTTTGCTTCTGTTTTTTTTAGGATGCGATGGGGAAGTTTTTAAAAAAATAGAGGACAAGAGCAAAATCGGAGCAAAGATAGATACAATAGAGATTGCAGCGAGTGACTCTTTTTCCTACAAAGCTTCAGAGAGTTTTTTAAAAGAACAAGGTTTTTTAGTCGATAAGTCGGACTATAAACTAAGGGTAGAGCATAGAGATTATGCTAAAACATGTAACAACCCTCTCTCAAAAACATCCTCAGATTACAATTATGACGGACTTGTGGCAATAACTCTTTTTTATAAAAATGAGAAAGTCTACACAAGTTTTAGAGATTTTAGAGGTGATGTAAATAAAGAGCTATTTATAGATCTCATCGACGTAATGGTTGAAGATTTGAAGATTAAGAAATAGATATGTTTCTTAATTTTATGAAGCAAAGATTTATCTTCGTCTGTTTTGAGAAGGTTAAAACCTCGTTTCCATCCTATTTTGTGCATATATTTAGAATGTAAATTCTATAATAGGCTATTGGTTTAACTTATATTGCAACAATATTTCTAAGAGAGCGGACAATAAAGCGATGAACAAGACTATTTATTTTTTACTATTGTTTATTCTTTTAGCATCTGATGCAGTTTGCTCGGTTGAACAAAAAGTTTCTCTTACTTTGGAAGAACAAAATTATCTTAAAGAAAAAAAAGAAATTAGGATGTGTGTAGATCCTGACTGGGAGCCTTTTGAAGTTATCGATAAAGATGGCAACCATGTGGGAATTGCAGCGGATTTGATAGCGTTGGCGGCTGGGCGTGTGGGAGTTAGTATCAAGTTGGTGCAAACCAAAACTTGGAAAGAGACACTTAGCTTATCCAAAGCACAAAAATGTGATATTTTAAGTTTTGTAAATCAAACGCCAGAACGTGATAAATGGCTTATTTTTACGCAACCTATTTTGTCTGATCCAAATGTTTTGATTACCCGTGAAGAACATCCTTTCGTTGGAGATTTACATGGACTAAACAATGAGAGTGTCGTTCTTCCTTTTGGAACCTCTATGCTTGAGCGTTTTAGTAAAGATTTTCCCAATTTACAAATGATATCCGTTGTTTCAGAGGCGGATGCGATGAAGATGGTTTCGGAAAAAAAAGCAGATATGACGGTACGCTCACTTATTGTAGCTGCTTATATCATTAAAAAAGAGGGATGGTTTAACCTAAAAATTTCGGGTCAGCCTCAAGGATATGAGAATGATTTGCGTATCGGAGTAGTGAAAAATGAACGACTTTTGCGTGATATTTTAGATAAAGGTATTAGCACCATTACTCCTATCGAGCGTGAAGCCATCATCAATAAACACACTGGGCTTACCGTGAAGAGCGGGATTGATACTAAATCAGTAATCTATGTTGTTGCAGGATTATTTGCAGTGATAGGATTTATTGTTCTTTCGAACTATTTTTTACGCACAAAAGTGCGCCTTGAAGTGGCAAAAAATCTTAAAATTAAAGAGGAGTTATACGCTAAAACAAAACAGGCCGAAATCGGCAATTTGATAGCCAATATCTCCCACCAATGGCGTGAACCGCTTTCAAAACTAAGTTCTATAAATCTTATGACAATCGTTAAAATAAAAATGGGACAAAACATAGAAAAAGAGTGGCTTCTTGAGCAATCTCAAACGGTTGAAAATACCATAGATTTTATGTCTCACACTATGCAAAACTTTTTAGAATTTTATAAAAAAAGCAGCGTCATGCAGAAGTTTTCTGCAATTGAATCAGTTGAAGGAGTATTGTCGATAATCGAAACAAAATTTATTGACCATGGAATCAAGGTAAGTTTACAAGGCAATGAAATCTTGATGATTGAGGGGATTAAAAATGAGTGGATGCAAGTTTGGCTCAACCTGCTCAATAATGCGATACAAATTTTAGTTGAGCGTCATACTCCAAATCCTATTATAGCCATAAAAATAGATGCGCACTCCATTAGTTTTTGTGATAACGGCGGTGGAATGTCCTATGAGCAATCTTCTGGCGGTTTGGGCTTGCCGATGTGTAGAGAGATTGTTTCCAAATACGGAGCTGTTTTTGAACTCAAAAACATAGACTCAGGCGTGTGCGCAAGTGTCGTGTTCAATAATATTGCGTAGAAAATACTTTTTAATTTTTCATATATAAATTTTTTGCGATATGTTTGCGATTTCAAATTGTTATAGTTTGGTTTTGTATTATATTAACAAGGTTTTAATTGATAAAATTTTTAATTATTTTTTGTTTTACATGTAGCCATGCGCTTTTTGCATATCAAAAAGATTTGAGCATTCAGTTTAGATGGCATCATCAGTTTCAGTTCGCCGGATATTATGCTGCCTTGCATAAAGGATTTTATGAGCAAGAGGGGCTTAATGTTAAGCTTTTAGAGGGTGCGGCATCCATAAATCCTCTTAAAGAAGTTTTATCTAAGAGGGCAGATTTTGGGGTTTCAAACTCCAGTTTGGTCATAGACTTTTTAAACGGTGCCGATGTAGTCATGTTAGGCGCAATTTTTCAGCACTCTCCAAATGTTCTTCTTTCTCTTAAAGAGTACCAAAGTCCTGTTGATTTGGCGAAAGGCGGTGCAGTTTCGCTGCTGAGCGGAGATCAAGATATAGAGTTAAAAGCTATGTTTTTAAAAGAGGGCATAGACCTCCTGAAAGTAAATTTCGTACAAAACAAAAACCATCTCGATGATTTGCTCGATAAAAAAGTCGCTGCCATTAATGCTTATAGTTCAAACGAACCCTTTTTTATGACAAAACAAAATATTCCGTTCTCAATTATAGAGCCAAGAAATTACGGTTTAGACTTTTATGGGGATACTCTCTTTACATCAAAAGAGTTATGCAAAACAGACCCTCTAGCCGTAGAGAAATTTCGTAAAACGACCATGAGGGGCTGGGAGTACGCGCTGAACAATATGGATGAAATCATTGAGATTATTTTTACGCAATACAATACGCAAAACAAAACCAAAGAGCATCTAAAATATGAAGCCAAAGTTTTAAAAAAGCTCATAAATCCAGAATTTGTTCAAATCGGACATAGCAATCCTGGGAGATGGGAACATATAGTTGGAGCGTACAAGATGTTTGATTTTATCAAAGGCAATCGCAACCTAGATGATTTTTACTACAACTCTGAGCAAAAAGTAGATTTCACATGGTTTTATATCTACATAGCTCTTGCGGTTTTGGTTGCGTTTGTTTTTGCTTTTATAGCCTACTACATATTTAGCATAAATAAAAAACTAGAAAAAGTGTCGCTTAGACATAAAATACTTTTTCAAAACTCCGCCTCTGCCGGTATTGTATGGAGAGAGGGCTATGTGATTACAGACTGGAACGCTCAAGCGCAAAAGATGTTTGGGTGGAGTGGAGATGAAGCGATTGGAAGAAGTTTTTTTGATTTTTTGGTTCCACAAGATGAGGAGTTGAGGGTTGAGAAGAATTTAAAAAAAGTTTTACAAAATTATGAAATGCATATTTTCATCAATAAAAACTACACAAAAGACGGTAAAGTCGTTATCTGTGAATGGCACAATACTCTTTTGCCTCAAAACAACGAAGATGTGCAAGAGGTAGTTTCTCTAGCTATAGATATCACACAAAGGTATTTAGAAGAGGAACGACTGAAAAAACAGGCAAATCATGATGCTCTGACACTGCTGTCTAACCGTTACCACTTTGAAGAGGTACTCCAAAAAAGATACTCCTTAGCCAAAAGATATAACCTTGCATTTGGCGTTGCATTTATTGACTTGGATGGATTTAAAGCCATAAATGACAATTATGGGCACAGCGCCGGAGATTATCTACTAAAAACATTGGCTCAGAGGTTTCAAAAAATAGTGAGACAAGAAGATACTATTGCTAGACTCGGCGGTGATGAGTTTGCACTTCTTTTAAACATACATGACGAAAATGAGCCGTACCAATTTGTACTCTCTCGTATCCTAGAAGCTGCTTCAAAGCCCGTAAAATACAATGAACATGAGTTGAAAATATCTGCGAGTGTGGGAGTTAGTTTTTATTCTACGCAAAACGATGTGGGCGTTGAAGAGCTTTTGCATCAAGCAGATATTTCTATGTATGAAGCTAAAAAATCAGGTAAAAATAGATACTTTGTTTGTAAAGAGTGCTAGTTAAGGTTTTAATCTATATCCAACATCGGGAATAGTGTAGATAAATGTCTTGCCAAATCGCCGTCGTATTCTTAAGATAAAATTTGTCACTGCAGAATCACTCATTTCTTGGAATTCCCATACGCTAGAGTGAATCATCTCTTTGGTGATGAGGCGCTCACAATTACATGACACCAACTCCATAAACAGAGCCTCTTTTTTATTGAGCGAGATGTTTTTCCCATCTTTTACGAGTGTTTTTGTCTCGGTATCAAAATATAAATCATCTTTAAGTTCTATCGTTTTGTTTTGATTCAAATCTATTTTTTGGCTACACAACTCCAGCGCTTTGATAAGTTCTTCATATTTGATAGGTTTAAGCAAGTAAGCGGTGAGCCCTAGAGGAATGGAGCGGAATAAAAAATCTTCATCTTTATGCCCCGATAGAATTATTATCGGAGTTAGTTTATCTTTGTTGCGCACCTTTTGGATGAAATCCAGACCGCTTTCTTGTTTGAGCTTAATATCACTTACAATGATATCAACATGGACATCGCCCAGCACTCTCTGGGCTTCTGAAATCGTCGTTACATGGTAAACATTTTTGACAAAAACATCCAACAGTACAATTGTATTTTTTGCAAACTCTATGTTGTCTTCCAAAAAAAGAATAGTTTTGTTTTTAAGTTGTTGAAGTGTGTTCACCGCTCGATACCCTTGTTGCGTAATATGAATAAGAAGTATAACTATATGAAATCGCAATCATATCGCAAAAGAAATATTATCTGTGAGGGATATGCTTTTTTAAATTACCAAACTATAATAAGTCCCTCTGCCGCCTGCATGTGAAACCATGATATTTTTTTCAACCAAATCAGCCAAATCTCTACTTGCCGTGAGTCTTGTGGCTTTTGTGATGCTCATATATTTTTGAACTCTCATTCCACCCTCAAACTCTTGGGGCAGAAGAGATAGCATTTTAAGTATAACTTTTTTTTGTCTTTCGTTTAGTTTTGTCTGTAGATGTTTATCCCAAAACCGAGCTTTGATTTTTACTGCCTCTATATTTAAGAGCGTGCTGTCGATAGACTCTTCAAGCAGCTTTACAAACCACTCCATCCATAGAGTTATATCTTGGTCTGTTTTAACACATACTTTATCAAGAACGCCATAATACTCTTTTCTTTTTTTATAAATAGTTGTAGAGATTGAGTAAAAATGAGCATTTGCCAAAGATGAACCGGCAAGAATATAATCCGTAACAGCTCTGGCAATCCTTCCGTTTCCATCGTCAAACGGATGGATAAGCACAAAGTAAAGATGTGCAATTGCAGCCTTGTAGAAAATGCTCGGTTCATTTTTTTCATTGAGCCACACTAAAAAATCATCCATTAACTTCTCAACATCACAAGAAGCCGGAGCTATATAATGCACCTTCTCTTTGCTCCACGCACCAGAAACTATCTGCATCTCTTCGCTGTGTGTTCTGTATGCACCGACAGTTATATTTCTTAACCCTGAAGTTCCGGTTGGAAAAAGTGCTTTATGCCATAATAAAATTCTTTGTTTGTTTAAGGGTGCTTTATTACTTTTTGCATCTACAAGTATCTCAATGAGCGCATCTGACTCTTGTGTATAGCTATAGTCATCTTCGAGCCCGAGTCGCAGTATTTTATTGATAGATGAACGTACAGAGGAGCGTTGCAACACTTCGCCCTCTATAGCCGCAGTCGAGATTGCCTCATTTAACAAGGTATCTAATAGCAGCTCGTTGGTGTCGTTATCACTCATAAACTTTTCTAAGACATTTAGTTGACCAAATTTATAGTTAAGTGAGTCTAAATTGACTGTTCTATACATAAAACGAGGGAAACCACTATCCTGCCAAATCCATTTTTTTTCATCTTGATATATTTTCATGGTTTAATTGTATCATTTTTTGATGTATTTATTGCTTGAAATCGCATCTGTTAATGAAAAATATAACAATTCAAAATCGCAATCATATCGCAAAAGAAATATTATCTGTGAGATATTGGTGCGATTTCAAATTGTTATGATTACGAAACTCTATTTTTACACTAAGGAACACCTATGCAACGTACTTTTTTAAACACAAAATCTTTCGTATTTGTCGATGCGCATTTGGAGGATATACAAACTCTCTCTATACATTTCCCTCATGAAGCGAAAATCTCTTTTCTAAACAGCGAAGAAAATCTTCTCACTCAAATCGCAACACAGCTCAAAGGGCAGACCAATGTTGCCGCCCTTCATCTCATAACACACGGTCACTCAGGTGCAATACTTTTAGGCAAAAACGGCGTATCGCTAGAAACACTTCCACTTTATGGCAAAGAGCTTTTAACAATCAGCAGTGCCATGAGCAAAGAGGGCGAACTGTTCCTTTACGGATGTGAAATCGCAGCAGGTGAACGAGGTGTAGCATTTGTTGCCATGTTACAAGATGTAACAGGACTCAAAATCGCTGCTTCTACGCACAAAGTTGGACATGAGGAACTTGGCGGAAGCTGGGAGCTGGACGCTGCACCCGATATGATGATGGCAAATGCCTTACATGTAAGCCAGTGGCGAGGGGTGTTGCCAGTAATACCCGACTTTGGCACGGGAGTCACTTTTAACGGGTCGAATCAATACGCCACGATGAGCGATACTGACTATTCTGTCACGACTGCACTAACGATGGAAGCGTGGATTAACCCTGCATCAACGGAAGGGGTGCAGCATATTATGGGGAAATGGACGCCTTTTGGTGGTACTCAGGCTAATAGTTATCTTTTGGCAATTAACGAGGGATACATTGGTGTTTGGCTGTCATCTGATGGTACGCTTGAACAGTCCTTTACAAGCGTTGCTACTGTTTCAACAAGCACATGGGCTCATGTGGCACTTGTTTTTGATAACGGTACTGCAAAATTGTACATCAATGGTGCATTAGATACGACTTATACTACAGATCCCTCTTTTACTACTCTTTCTAAAAGCACAGAAGTATTCAGTCTTGGCGCATCTCATACGGGAAGCACTACAGGTTACTATTATAACGGACAGATGGATGAAGCCAGAGTCTGGACGACCGCACGCTCTGAGGCCGACATTCAAGCAGACATGTACCAAACACTTCAGGGAGATGAAATAGGTTTGGCAGGGTATTGGAATATGGATGAAGGAAGCGGTACAACACTGACAGACAGCACTACAAATGAAAATACGGCTACTTTAATCGGTACACCGACATTTACGGAGACATCTATAGCACCAATTGTCGTCACAGATAGTGATGATACCACTTCACTGGTTGCAGTTATGTTGGTTCCTACAGGCGATTCACTGACTGGTCCTTCAGATTCTGATGCAAGAACAGCAGGTGCCATTCAAGCTGAAAGTTTGCAATTGGGTATTCAATCGGGTGCGACGGTAAGCGACCCCTATTATGCAGTAGGAATTAATGGTCATGATCATACTGTCGCGAACTTAATCATTAACTACGGCACATTAAGTAATAATAAATATGAAGAATTAAATGCACTGAAAACGACGACCGGCACCACTACTTTAGTGAATGCGGGAAGCATTGTAGGAAATGTCTCTCTTGATTCTTACGCCAGCGATGTTGTCGCTATACTTCGCACAGGAACCATTGATGGCGTTATAAATGCAGGTGAGTATGGGGAAAATGACACAGATCAGCTTGTTCTGCATTCATCAAGCAACACGCTCACTGCAACAGACGCAACGCACCCTGGTAACACCATTAACAGTACGGTCGTTGGTACGGTAGCGACTGCTGCTTGGAGTTTTGATTTGGGCAGTGTTGGTAGCACATATGTTGGTTTTGAAAAACTCTCGACTGCCGATTCGAATGTCACCCTTTATGGCGTTGGCGATATTGGCGTAGCGCTGGATATTGCCAGTGGTGTTGGACTCAAAGTAGGTGACACACTGAATGTAGGCACAGTGACCGCAGGCGTAGGTAGTCTGATAACCAATGGTTTGACATTAGGAGCCGATGGCAATACCACTTTTGATCTTAATCAAGCGGGCATAGCAGGCACAGATTACGACCAAATCGGTGTGAAATCTGGCGGTTCTATCTCTGTTGACGGGGCATTGACCTTAAACTTGGGCAGCAGTTTTACCGCTAATGTTGGCGATCTATTTACCCTCATTGACAATATAAATGGGAGTGATATTAATGGAACTTTTGATAACTACGATGGTGGTTTCCATGTCTTAACTGAAGGGGCTGAGATTGTTAAGGGTGCTTATACATTTAAAATTAGCTATGAAGGTGGAGTTTCAGATAATGATGTTGTTTTGATAGTAACCGCAGCACCCGATACCACAGCACCCACATTTAATTTGGCAGAAACTGATACGGACGGCTTGTATGTCAGATTGAATTACGATAATGATGGTGACAATTTGAGTTCCAGCAAGGCGCCAGCGAGTGCTTTTACCGTGACAACAGGTGGCAGTAACAATGCCGTTACGAGTGTCAGTATTGATGGTGAATGGGTTGAATTGACCTTGACCACGCCAGTGACCAGCGGTCAAACAGTCACCGTCGCCTACACCGACCCGACTGAAAACAATGATGCCAACGCTATTCAGGATGCGACGGGCAATGATGCCATAACGATAGCAGCTCAAGACGTTTGGAA
>Ga0208373_1001049_pt1 | contig 39909 bp, 44 predicted proteins | sample RifOxyC2_FD_184036 | JGI IMG/M metagenome (GOLD analysis project Ga0208373, IMG submission 184036) | Soil microbial communities from Rifle, Colorado - Rifle Oxygen_injection C2 (SPAdes) | ecosystem: Environmental > Terrestrial > Deep subsurface > Rock core/Sediment | place: Rifle, Colorado...
GATATGGACCAACCTGTCTCACGACGGTTTGAACCCAGCTCGCGTACCCTTTTAATTGGCGAACAGCCAAACCCTTGGGGCCTTCTTCAGTCCCAGGATAGGGCGAGCCGACATCGAGGTGCCGAACACTGCCGTCGCTGTGAACGCTCGGGCAGTACCAGCCTGTTATCCCCGGAGTAGCTTTTATCTGATGATCTTCTCCACTCCTACGAGTTAGAGTCGGTTCACTAGGTCCTGCTTTCGCAACTGCGCGGCATATCCGCCTTGCAGTAAAGCTGGCTTGTGCCTTTACACTATCGCTCCGATTTCCATCCGGAGCTAGCCAACCTTGATGAACTCCTCCATTACTTTTTGGGAGGAAAGTGCCCCACTTAAACTGCCCGCCAGGCACTGTCTCGATAACACCCTAGAAAAGTAAGACATTGATAAAATCTAAAATAACTCCATAAGATTGATTACTAAAATTCTCAGTAATAAATCTATCACCAGGAGCTTACTTTAGCTTTTATTGTCCCACCCTTTTAGGGTGTTACCGGTTAGAGCTACAAATCGTTAAAATGAGTGTTTCATTGGCGGATCCACCACACCCGAGAGTGTGGCTTCAAATCCTACTCACTACGCTACGTATAACAACTCGTAGACCAATACCAAGCTGCAGTGAAGCTTCCGGGGTCTTTCCGTCTTGGCGCGGGAAGTCGGCATCTTTACCGACATTGCATTTTCACCGGGCTATTGGTTGAGACAGTCCCCCAGTCGTTCCGCTATTCATGCGCGTGGGAACTTACCCCACAAGGTATTTTGCTACTTTTAGACAGTTATAGTTACTGCCGTCGTTCACCGGCGCTTCGGGCGTCAGCAGTACATCTTGCGACATACCACCTCCACCGTTAACGTTCCGGCACCGGACAAGCGTCACCCCGTATACAGCGCCTTTCGGCTTAGCACGGAGTTGTGTTTTTGATAAACAGTCGCCAGGGGTTCTTTAGCTGTGGCCGCCTTGCGGCGGCAGGCCTTATCGCGAACTTACGGCCGCTTTTTTGCCGAGTTCCTTAACCAATAATCACCCGTTCGTCTTGGTGCACTTACACCAGCCCACCTGTTTCGGTTTTAGGTACGTGCACTCATGTACTAACATTAGAGACTTTTCTTGGAGCCCTCTTCGATCAAATCTCGTCTTGCGACGATTTCTTCTACCCTCGACATTGCCTTGCGGCCTCTACCGGATTTTCCTGGTAGAAAGTCTATGGGTGGAAAACATCAAATCCAATAATGTGCTTGATCTTGTGTTGCCCGTCATCTCAATCAGATATACATAAGTGGGGCCGGAATATTAACCGGCTCACCATCGGCATCCCGCGCTCGAAAGCACGGTTATCCTTAGGGACGCCTAACCCTCCGATGATTGCCATCGCGGAGGAAACCTTAGGCTTACGACGGACCGGACTTTAACCGGTCTTGCGGTTACTCATCCCAACATTTTCCCTTCTGACCGCTCCAGCCCGCTTCACAGCGAACCTTCACAGCAGATCAGAATGCTCTCCTACCGCTCGGTGGTTTCATAAAGGACATCTCGAAGAACGAGATGAAAGGTTGTCGGACGAAAACAACAATCGTGGAACCCGCTGTGTCTGGCAGACAGGTTCTGTATGAAATTGATTGTCGTTCCCGCCCGACTTATGGGACAGAGCCGTGGAGTTGAGCCACGTATCTCTGGCTTATGAGGCCAGATGTTCTTCCCTTGAACTATCTCTGTCCACAACTTTCCTTTATGAAATCACCGAACCCACGCTTTCGGTATTAGACTTAGCCCCTATAAATTTTCGGCGCACTTTGCCTCCTCATCTTGCGATGAGATCGAATAGTGAGCTATTACGCACTCTTTAAAGGATGGCTGCTTCTAAGCCAACCTCCTACCTGTCTAAGGCAAAACACTTCCTTTTCACTTAGTCTAAATTTTGGGACCTTAAGCGGTGATCTGGGCTGTTTCCCTTGCGTAAACGAAGCTTTGCCCCCGCTTACTCACTGCCGCACATTCCACAAAGGTATTCGGAGTTTGTTTGGTAGTCCTACCCAAAAGGGCACGGATTACCATTCAGTGCTCTACCCCCTCTGCTACTGTGCAACGCTGCCCCTAAAGGCATTTCGGAGAGAACCAGCTATTACCAAGCTCGATAAGCTTTTCACTACGAACCACAACTCATCCAATGGTATTGCGCTACCAACTGGTTCGGACCTCCAGTTACCTTTCGGTAACCTTCATCCTGGTCATGGTTAGCTCGCCTGGCTTCGGGTCTTACTCAAACTACATATCCAACTTAAATTTTTGAACTTACGTAGTCCAAAAATTTAAGTTGGATGACGCGCTATTAACACTCGGTTTCCCTTCCCCTTCGTCCCATAAGGACTTAGAGTGTAATTTAAATAAACTCGTTGGGTCATTCTTCAATAGGCACACAGTCACCGCACCCTGCACGGAAACTCTAAATTCTAATTTCCAAACTCTAAACAATTTTCCAATTCGTTTAGGACTTAGGATCTCTGTGCAAAGTACGGCTCCTGCTCTTTGTAGGCATATGGTTTCAGTTGCTATTTCACTCCCCTCATCGGGGTGCTTTTCACCTTTCCCTCACGGTACTGGTTCACTATCGATCACTAGAAGTATTTAGCCTTATCCAGTAGTATGGACAAATTCACCCAGGACATCCTTATCCCGGGCTACTCAGGAAATAATACAGAAGTTCGTTTGTTTTCGCTTACAGGACTGTCACCTTCTTTGGTTGGCCATTCCAGGGCCATTCTGCTAACGCACGAATTTGTAACTTCTTTTAAAAACTTGAATCTCGATCAAGAAGACCGAAATTCAAATTTTTAGTTGTACTATCCCTATTACCCCGACGACATAATAAATTATGAAATCGGTTTAGGCTGTTCCCTTTTCGCTCGCCGCTACTAAGGGGATAACTTCGTTCTCTTTTCCTCTGGGTACTGAGATGTTTCACTTCCCCAGGTACGCATCTCGCTTACGCGAGATAATATGAGTTTGTCATATTGGGTTGCCCCATTCGGTTACCTCCGGATCAAAGCCCGCTCGACGGCTCCCCGAAGTTTATCGCAGTCACGCCACGACCTTCATCGCCTTCTAGTGTCTAGGCATCCTCCATACGCCCTTATATCCGTCTAAATTTTGATTTACAAAAATTAGATAAATATTTCTTCTTACTAACTACAAATGAGTAACTATCAGTGTGATTTCTTTACTTAATGCATTTTCCCGCTTTTAGTAAAACAAATATCCAATTCGTTCTACTAAAGCGTACTAACAAATTTTCAAGCTTCTTTCATTAGCTGTCAGCGAAGAGCCGCCTAGTGGCCTATCGTCGAGAGCCAATCTTTTGATCACCCCGCCATCCACTAGCCAAGGTATAATTTTTAATCCCTACGAATACTATCTGCATCCACTTATCTCTACCACACATTTACGCCTACGGATGCGGGGTAAGAGTTTAATTACCATACTCGCGATACTCGTCTAGATAAACTCTTAAAAAAATTACCGCTTCCGAGCGGCTTCTGATTAGAGCATAAAAATACACTAGACCAATCAGCCGCTTTTGACCAGAAGTTGTAGTGATTTATCCATATATTTAAGTACAGGCATTATATCAGATAGCTTGTACACAAGTCAACACCTTTCCCGATAACGCCTGAATGGCCAATTTTGCCAGCTTTTACTTCGAGCCTCTGTGTTGAATATAGATCGTTGGGCCCCTGCTAAGCCTACAAAAATACGACCCGTATGGGTCGTATTTTTGTAGGACACTGCCGTCATTTTTTAGGCCTTCTTAGTAAACACTTGCGGCAATAGTTCTGGCCTTTTCTTCTCGATTATATAATAGGCCAAAGTTATCATAAGCGCACCCACTAAGGAATAGCCAATCATGCTTCCCGCGCCAGTCTTGATAGTCAAGGCACCCAACACAATTCCAGTATTTATATTTATTACTGCAGCCGAAGAATAAACAGTCGGAACATTATCAGCTCTAGCCTGAGCAGTGTTGTTTATGACGGTGTTATTTATTCCAGCATTAACCGTAGTGAAGAATCTAATTATTGATTCCTGATTAGCTGCTAAAGAACCAATATTTATTCCGCCATTAATTATTCCGTCGCCTACGATATATCCATTCAAGCTCGTGCTATTCGGATTATAACTGAGCCCAGCGGGTAATGGGTCGAACACATTCACGTTATTGATAGTAGTCGAAGAAAGATTTCTGACGTGCAAGATAAATTCGATTGTGTTACCAGAAGACCCCCTAGTAGACGTCTTCTCTATAGTTTCGGCAGTAGATGTATTTCTAACAAATTTCTGTATGTTTAGATTATAATTGTTCGATACGTAATTATTCACATAAACAGAAGCCGTATCGTTAACAGACTGAAGATTGTCGGCAGTAACCGTGGCCGTGTTGGTGATAGTATTTGAGTTATAATATCCGGTCGATTCAACTACAGCTCTGAATTTTATTACCGAATTGTAATCGCCATATCTAGTACCTAGATAAATACCACCCGTGGTTAGTCCATCAGATTGGTAGCTCCCATCAAGAGTTGTGCTACCGGATAAATATCTCAATCCACTTGGAAGGTAATCACTGACTCTTAAGTTGCCCACGTATCCGGAACCATAAGAGTTTACTCTCGGTCTTATAGTAAATTCCACCGTGTCGCCAGAATTGGCGTTAACAGTTTCGGAATCATAACCACTTCCAGACGTTATATTCCTGACAGTCTTAGATATATCAAGATAGGAAGTCGGTGTCGGTGTCGGTGTCGGTGTCGGTGTCGGTGTCGGTGTCGGTGTCGGTGTTGGCGTTGGCGTCGGTGTCGGCGTTGGCGTCGGTGTCGGAGTCGGTGTCAGTGTTGGCGTTGGAGTCGGCGTTGAGCATCTCTCTACCATCCAGCTTACCGTTGGGCCATCTATACTAGAATTATTTTGAATGAAACTGTAATAACGCGTTCCTGGATGAAGTGCCAAGCTCGGCATTCCAGGCAACCTGGGATTAAACCCGGCAGGAGCTGTGGTATATCCACTTAATCCGCTAAGAGTCTTATCCCATGCTGACGAAGAAGAGACTTCGTCGTCTATAAATATGCGAATGTCATTACCAACCGAAGGATATGAAATTTGAGCTACATAATCCACGTTCGAGCATGCCGGAACGGAAATGATTGGGCTTAATGTCGGTGATGGTACCGGCGTTGGCGTTGGTGTCGAACAATCGACGCCATAGTTGATCATCGTTCCTATGAAAACGAGATTTCCATTTTGAGGGTCTCGAAATCCAGCATCGATCTGAACGCGTCCACAATTCTTTCGGGCAGTATCGTAGAAAAATTCCGTGACGCCCGATTCGCCTTCTTGATAAACAGTCTTCCCAGTCATCTGGAATAAACTCTGATCAAGAAATTCATCTGTGGCCTGCCAGTTAGCTACGTTATGATGAAAAGCAGCCTTCTCAACAGTGACTGGGCCAGGACCATGATTAGTTATTTGGGCAATGTAATGTATGGTTCTATTTCCCTGGTTGGGTATAGTAACATCATACTGATAACCACTAGTTTCAGTAATTGTATAAGTTACATCTGGATGCAAGTCATAGGCCACCGCCTCGCCAAAAAATGAGGTCACAGAGAAAGCGACAATAGCTATCAGTCCTATTGCGTAGATCGACCTCGTTATGTTTTTTGTTGATATATTAGTCATATTCATGTTATTTTATATTATGTCATTTTATTTTAATCGTGTCAACTACCTTTCCCGCCTACCTCTGTAAATTAGCACCTATTATTATCCTGTTCCTATCGGTCCCGATTGGCCAGCAGGTAGCCAGCACCAAGTCATTGTTTATCCCGAGATTGGCAAGCTCTTCTACTGTGCCCGTCTTCTTTATCTCTACATTGTATGTATAATCTTTTCCATTGAAATTGATGAATATCTGATCTCCCCCGCTTAGTTTAGATAGACCAGAGAAAACTCGTCCATATTTAGCTCCTAAAGTATTAGAAGAAGAGTGCCCAACGATAACCGTCATGCCCCCGTCGCCCGGGATAGACGATTGAGGATATACTAAAACGCCTTTATTCAATTCCGCGAGTAGAGATTTTGAATCTGTTTTGCTCGATATCACCAGCGGTACCTTTATTCCTAACTTGGGGATGTAAACATAGTTAGAAGAAATTGCTTGTACGGAGCTCCCGATTGAGGCTGCCGAATTATTTGTTTGTGCTTGACTATTATTGTTAGCGGGGATGAAATCTATGTCTCCAGCCACACTTCCATTAGTTGGATAAGCGCTCAGCTCTGGTACATTTGATCCACCAAAACCATCATCCGGATAGCCCGATCCATAGCCATAGGTTTTCCTATAAAATTCTGTCATCTGAGCATTCTTCTCTTCTTCGGTTAGCTTTGGATTGACCGAATCGTTAGCGATACCAAAGATATTTCCAATATTAGCTATCAACACGATTACCAAGAAAGCCACAGCAAAGACACCGAGTAATCTTATCACGCGGTTATATGTAGTCGGAACTTCTTTCACCTCTTCCAGGGAAGCATAAAACCCCGGCTCCGGATTTGAAGTCTTGATTACAGCACTATTCTTTTTTATAAAAAATAAGCTTCTCATTTTATTATTTTTGATTTTGTATTGAGGCCGTGTTCCCAGTACTGATAATTATATTGCCCTGCAAGAATCTATAATCCTTGAAATATATGAGAGCAAGACTAATTACCAGCAGGAGGATTCCCCTAAGTATTAGCCGTGGATACTGGACCTTTATGACAACAAAAATTTTGAGGATTAGGATCAGGGCAGCCAACAGCGCTCCAGCGATCAAAGCATCATTTAACGCTACGTTCGAGTAATAAGCCCCATAAGCTGGGTCCTTCTCTTGGTTGTTCTCATCACTGCTGATCGTCGTAATGACATCTTTTACTTGTCCGCCGGGAGCCATTAGCAAAGATATCGGACTAATCTTTTTAACCGGTTCTGGCGTCGAACTTACTGTCGGCTTGGCCTTGGGTTTGGGACTTACGGCCGCCGTACTAGCTTTAACAATTGGTCTCGGTTCAGAAACTACACTAGCCGACTTAGGCTGGACTAATGGCTTGCCGAAATGCTGAACTACGACTATAGTATTCTGCCCATTAATCTTGCCAGAACCAACGGCTATACCAGTATCAACAAAATCTTTGTATAGTAAATTTTTCTTATGAGATCCTGAATTAATCCAAGCCTTAACAACTTCATTAGTAGAAACGAAGTTCATAGCCAGATTCTCACCCGCGATAGAATAACTGTATTTAGCTCGATCAAACCAATTCCAAGGAGAAATATTGCTTGGGGACTCGTGCGCAAAATAATTTTTATCGAACATGTCTGCCAACTTCATCTGAGCCGAGGCATTTAGGGCCACGCTCTGATTTAATACTGGGACCCCGTTGTCTCTCCTTACATCATTGGTTAGCGCCAATAGGTCAGATTGAGAAACCTGATTAAAAATATCGGCACCAAGAAATTCATAAAAAGAAAAAATGCTTAGGAGCTTTATCGCTACAAGTATCGAAAGGATTATGAAAAAACTCCTATTGCCCAGACTTTTGGGCTGATAGTTGTTGTTCTTAGAAGGAATAAAGAAGTCCTTAAGATATTCAGTTATACCGAATGGCCATTTAATCATGCAGATAATTAGATAATTCCTACATAATTATCTCATATTACGAAGTTATTGTCAATGGCCCCTCTTCGGTTATGGCTACAGTATGCTCAAAATGAGCAGATAGGCTTAAATCCTTGGTTTTATAGGCAAATCCGTCGTCCCCATCGGCTATTTTCCAGCTACCCGTGACCACCATCGGCTCTATGGCGATGACCATCCCCGCCACTAACTTCGGACCCATGCCTGGCTTGCCATAGTTGGGAACCTGAGGATCCTCATGTAATTCTCTGCCGATGCCATGCCCAATTAGGTCACGTACAACATTAAAGCCGCTATCCTCGACGTACTTCTGGATCGCATGGCCAAGATCACCAAGAGTGCTTCCGACTGTGGCTTTAGATATGCCTATCCTTAGAGCTTCTTTCGTGACATTCATCAATCTCTCTTTTATATCTCGATCCTTGCCTCCGGGCATCAATACTGTAGTCGCCGAATCAGTGTGGAATCCATTATGCAGTACGCCCATGTCTATCTTAACTAGATCACCATCCATGATTATTCTGTCTGATGGCACGCCGTGGACTATCTCTTCATTAATAGATACGCACAGGGCACATGGATAACCATCAAATCCCAAGAAAGATGATTTCACTTTATACGAAGAAACCAGGCTCCGTGCAAGTTCTTCTAACTCATAAGTGGCTATCCCCGGCTTTGCGGCCTCTGATAGCTTGCGTAAAATTGCGGATAGAATTTCTCCGCCTTCCTTCATAGTCTTAATTTCTTTTTCAGTCTTTAAATTCATTTTGATAACTCGTATAAAATATCCTGCGTGACCTTATCTATCGATTGCTCACCATTAATCTCAAATACCTTATAGCCAGTTTCTTTTAGATATCCGATAATAGGCTCAGTTCTTCTTAGGAAAACTTTATACCTCTCTCTAATTACTTCCGGATCATCAAGGGAGCGCACAATCAGCCTACTACCATCTTGGGGGCAAACCGCCACATCCTTAAATTCTTCAAAATTCGGTATTGGGTGCTGATTAGCTTCGCAGATTCTCCGGCGGCTGTTTCTCTTAAATGATTCTTCGGGCCCAAGCCTAATGTAAAATATCTTAACTTGATCTTGATTAAATATCTCGTTAAGTAGCGGTATCTCCAGCCTAGCTTCGTCAATTGTACGTGGAGATCCGTCAAATACTATGCCCTCCATCGGGCCGCTATCTACCTCCTCAATTTTATTAAACATTATTTTCACAACCCAAGTGAAAGGGACAAGCTCCCCCGCATCCCACAGTCTCTTAACCTCGGCAGTCTCGGGATCATTTTTTACGAGTTCTTGATTATTTATGATTGGCTCAATCAATCTAGACGTTTGCAAGTGAAAGAGATTGAATTTCTTAGCCAAGATCTCGGCCTGAGTGCCCTTGCCAGATCCAGGAGCACCAATCAATATAACCGCTTTCTTTCTAGGGTGACTTTCCATGCCTGAATAATAACATTTTTTAAATAGCCCACAAATAAAAATACCGCCCCAGCTGGGGCGGTATTTTTATTTAACAATTAGTATTCGTACATCGACAATTGAGCATCTACCTGCTTCATAATTTCCAGCGCCACCGAGACGACAATTAGTATTGACGTTCCGCCAACGGCGAAAGTTGATATACCAGTCGCACCCCTTACAACGTTAGGCAAGACAGCAATTACGCCTAAGAATACGGCTCCAACTAAAGTAACTCTGTTGAGTAGGTGGTTTAAGAACTGAGCAGTCATTGGTCCCGGCCTAATTCCTGGGATATAACCTCCCTGCTTCTGAACATTGTCGGCAATCGATTTTGGATCAAAAGTAACTGCAGTATAAAAGTAAGTGAACAGAACAACGAGTAAGAAATAGGAGATATCATACACGGCTTGATTCTGGACTATGTCTCTCACGAACGTAGCAATTCGAGATACTATAGCTATGTTAGATGCTGAAAGAAAATTAGCCAGCATACCGGGTATCATTAAAATCGATAAGGCGAATATAATTGGAATAACTCCGGCGTTATTAACTCTCATAGGCAAATATGTGGAGACTCCGCCATAGACTCTCATCCCCCTGACTCTACGCGCATAGTTTATGGGGATATTTCTCTGAGCCTCAGATATATAAACAACGCCTACTATAACGAATAGCGCCACAATGACGAAGCCTGCGTACGTAAAGAGATCGCTAGCTGTATACGTGAAAAGGGTCTGACTCAAGCTAGCCGGAAAAGAAGCAACTATACCAGCAAGAATTAGCAGAGACACGCCATTGCCTAGATTCTTCTCAGTTATTAATTCTCCTAACCACATCAAAAATATGCTACCGGCGACAATAGACGCTAGAGCTGAAATCCATCCGACTAAATTGAGCGGATTTATTACGCCCTGACGAATAAATATAGTTAAAAATCCATAGCCCTGAAGTATGGCTAATGGCACAGTCAGCCATCTCGAATATTGATTGAATCTCATCCTGCCAGCTTCGCCATCATATTTATACATTTGCTCGAGAGATGGGAATATCATAGTTAATAGCTGCATGATGATGGAGCCAGTGATATAGGGACCTAGGCCGAGCATACCCAGAGAAAGAGTGGATAAAGATCCGCCCGTGAAAGTACTCAACATTCCAAAAAATTGATTTTGGGAGAAGAATTCTTTTAGTTTTAGAGCGTCAATCGCTGGAATAGGAATATTTGAAACTAATCTGGAGATTACTAGCAAAGCGAAAATATACAGAACCTTATTTCTTAGGTCAGCTTTTTTGAATATTTGGATTAGCTTATTCAAGGTAAGTGATTAAGTTATTTGATTACTCCACCAGATTTCAATATCTTTTCCTGCGCAATTTTAGAAATTTTCAGACCACTGAATACTAGTTTCTTCTTTAGATCCCCACCAGAGAGAATTTTAACTCCATTCTTAACGCTATATATCAAACCAAGCTCTTTTAGAGTCTTTGGCGTAATCTCTTGCCCATCTTTCAAATTATTAAGATCGTAGAGATTAATTGCCGCTGGCTTATCATGTTTGAGCATAAAGAAACGATGCTTCATGTGAGGTCTAGCATTGCCAGGCTTCTTTGAGGCTCCCCTACTTTTAGGGAACAACTGCCAAAGTCGATTGTCGCCACCTCTAAATCCAGGCTTCACGCTGGCTCCAGCTCGGCCTTTTTGTCCTTTAGTCCCATGGCCAGAAGAAAAACCGCGCTTACCTCCTCGGCCAACTCTCTTTTGGCTCTTCCTCTTTGTGTTTGATTTTATATTGCTTAGATCCATATGATTAGCAGGTATTTTATTTCTTAAGCTCTTTAATCCTAATCTTGCCCAAGGCCTGGATAGTTGCCATAGCGATATTAACCTTATTATTCGTCCTCTCGACTAGCTTGCCAGTAAGACTGCTTATTCCTAGAAGCTTAGCAACAACACGAACAGGACCACCGGCCTTTACGCCACCTTTCGATGGCTTCAGAATCACAACGGCGCTATTGTACTTGGCTTCAACTTGGTAAGGGATGGTTCCTCCAACGATTGGAACAGAAACCATAACTTTTTTAGCTTGGTTATACGCCTTCTGCACTGATTGAGCTACGTCTTTGCCTTTAGCCATCCCGACGCCAACCTTTCCATGCATATCGCCTATTACGATAGTTGCTCGGAAGCTAAATCTCTTACCCCCCTTGGTTACTCTAGCAACTCTAGCGATGTCGAGAACTTTCTGCTCATATTCTGGCTTGACGAAATCTTGTCTTGGGCCACGATTGGTTGGCCTGCCACCTCTTCCTGGGCCAGATCTTCTGCCGCCAAAACCACCTGGTCGTTGGCCGGGCCTGCTTGGACTTGGTGCCGTGGGTTGATTACCAGCTACTGGATTGTTGATCTGATTTTCCATATTTATTAAAATTTAATTCCACCCTTCCTTAAGCTTTCAGCTAAAGCCTTAACTCGTCCATGAAATTGAAATCCACCACGATCGAAAACCGCCTCCTTAATACCAGCTGCCACGGCTTTCTTGGCTAAGGCTTCTCCAATTTTCTCAGATTTCTCAGATTTGGAACCTTTTATCTTTTTTACTTCTTGAGTCTTTGCGCTTAATATCGTTTTATTGGCGACGTCATCAATAAATTGGACAACCAAGCCGCGATTGCTCCTGAAAACAGAAATCCTAGGCCTTTCTGCTGTGCCGGATATTTTCGCCCTAACCTTGGCGTGCCTACTAATTCTTTTTTCTGTTTTTGTTCTTTCCATTGTAGTTTAATCTTAGGCTGTTGAAGCTGCCTTTTTGCCAGCTTTCTTTTTAATTACTTCGTCCGAATATCTAATGCCACTCCCCTGGAATGGTTCGGGCTTCCTCTTTGATCTTATCTCGGCGGCAACTTTGCCTATCAATTCGTTATCGATACCGCTAACCTTAATAGAATTCTTCTCAACTTTAAATGCTATGCCTTTAGGCGCAACTATCGTAATCGAATGCGAATAGCCAAGTTCCAGCTCTAGATTGTCCCCCTTAACCGCGGCCTTGTATCCGACACCTTGAAATTCTAACCCCTTCTCAAATCCATCAGTCACACCCTTAATCATATTCTGAGTTAAAGCCCAAGATAGTCCCCAAAGAGCCATTACCTTGCCCTGCAACTTCTTGCTTAGTTTTTGAGGATATATTTTTAGCTCGTTCTTGTCTATGTCAAAATTCAAATAGCCAGAAACGGGCCTACTCAATTCTCCCTTTGGGCCCTTCACGTACATGAAACCATCGTTGATTCTTATATCAACTCCGGCGGGGATATTAATTGTTCTCTTTCCTATTTTAGACATTTTATTATTTAGCTAATTCCCAATTACCATATCTCACAGATTATCTCTCCGCCAAGGCCGCTCTTCCTGGCCTCGATAGAGCTCATGACACCCTTTGAAGTAGATAATATACCAATGCCATACCCAGATCTAACAGGCCTTATCTCCTTAGCGCCCAGATACATTCTTCTAGATGGCTTACTCACTAGCTTAATGTCGCTTATGGCTCCGTGGTTATCCTCATACTTTAAGGTTATATATAAAAAATCATGCTCGCTGTTTTTAATCTTCTTGGCCTTCTTCTCGTAGTCGGTAATAAATTCGGAGTCTTTCAACACCTTGGCAATCGCTAATTTCATTCTCGAGAACGGAATAACCACCTGTTCTTTCTTAACGGCTTGGGCATTCTTTATCACTATTAACATGTCTGAAATTGGGTCTGTCATTTTATATAATTAATTAACAATAATTACCAACTCGATTTCTTTACGCCAGGCAGAAGTCCAGCGCTAGCCAATTCTCTGAAGTGAATTCTGCATAGACCAACTTTACCAATATAGCCAGGCTTCCTTCCGCAGATAAAACACCTTCTCACAATTCTGGTAGAATATTTCGGCTTCTTATTGGATCTGGCTATTGTCGATTTTTTTGGCATTTTATTTTATTGGAAAACCCATAAGTTTTAACAATTTTATACCCATGTCTCGATTCTTTGCAGTCGTAACAACTGTAACCTGGATACTAAATATATCTTTCAAAGTCTCGTAGGTAATTTCCGAAAATATACTTTGTTCTTTGATCCCTAAATTCAAATTACCCATTTTATCAAAATTCTTCTGATCTATTCCTCTGAAATCTTTAGATCTTGGCAAAGCTATGGAGATCAAGCGATCAGCGAAATCGTACATTCTCTTGCCCCTAAGAGTGACCGACAAGCCTATATCCATGCCTTCTCTTATTTTGAAACCAGCGATAGACTTCTTGGCTTTCCTTCGAATCGGCTTCTGCCCGGAAATCAGGGCTAGATCTCTCTCTACCTTATCGACTGCCTTGTCGTCCTTTAATAACTTTCCGATACCCGTATTGATCACGATCTTCTCCATCTTTGGTATACCCATAACATTGGCAACCTTAAACTCCTTCTGCAATGCAGGGGCCACTTCTTTCCTATATTTTTCTATTAATCGTGACGACATATGAATATTTATTGACTCGTTATATTATACAGATTTTTCTAAATTTGGGAAGCCTATACCTCACCTCCACATTTTTTACAGATTCTAGCCTTGCTTCCAGCCTCAATTCTATAACCAATTCTAGTCGGCTTCCCGCAAGACTTACAGATCAAGGCCATACTAGATACGCTAGCAGATCTTTCTTTATGTATTATCTGCCCCTTCTGGCCTTGCTGTCTGGCTCTAACCGACTTCTTGACTAGATTCAAACCTTCGACTATCGCCCTATTGGTATCCGAAAAAACCGATAGGATTTTCCCTTTCTTACCCTTGTCTTTGCCAGATAGCATTATTACGTTGTCGCCTTTCTTTATTTTCATAAATTTATCTTTAAACTACCTCTTGCGCTAAGGATGCTATAGTACCAAAACCCTTTTCTTTTATCTCTCTCGGTATTGGACCGAATATTCTGCCGCCTTTCGGTTCCTTTCCTTCTAATATAACCACGGCGTTGTCATCAAACTTGATATAACTGCCGTCTTTTCTTCTGAATGGTTTTCTTTGTCTGACGACGACTGCCTTTAAGATATCTTTCTTCTTGACTGCTTTCCTTGGTTCAGCAACCTTAACTGAGACTACAACTATATCGCCTAACTGAGCATATCTTTTCTTTGATCCTCCGAGTACCTTAAATACGCCGACCTTCTTAGCTCCAGAGTTATCTGCTACATCAACTATTGATCTTAATTGCAACATATATTTTTATTCTAAATTAATATTACGATTGCTTCTCCTTGCCGGCAGCGATCTTATCTACCACAATCCACTTCTTGTCTTTCGAAATCGGTTTAGTCTCTTTAATTAAAACGTTATCCCCAACATGATATTTATTCTCTTCATCATGAGCCTTAAATCTCTTACTTACTTTATAAAACTTTTTATACTTCGGATGTTTTTTCAATCTTAGTATCTCAATCACAACGGTTTTATCCATCTTGTCAGAAACGACCACGCCCTTTAATATTCTATTTTTTGTTTCTAAGGTAGTCATCTTTATGTTATTTCGACTTGATTTTTAGCTCGGTCAAAATTTTAGCTATCCCCTTCTTGGTCTTACTAATCTTAGATGTATCTTTTAACTTCTTATCGGCAAGATCGAAACTTAATTGCATTAGCTGCGCCTTTAAATTATCCAAATTAGTGGTTAGCTCTTTTATCTCCATTGCTTTATATATATTCTTAGCCATATTATCTTGAAATTATTCTAGTTTTCAGTGGTAACTTGTGGGCTGCTAATTTCAAAGCCTCGCGAGCCTGTACTTCGCCTATGCCATCTATTTCAAAGATGACTCTACCGGCTTCAACAACTGCCACGAAATGATCCAAAGCGCCTCGTCCTCCACCCATACCCAACTCTGGACTTCGAGCTGTTCTCGGCTTTGATGGAAAAACTCTGACCCAAATTTTACCGCCTCTTTGCAAATATCTAGCGATTACCCTTCTCGCTGACTCAAGCTGATTCGCCTTCACCCACTGAGCCTCTTCGGCTTTGAGCCCAAAACTACCAAAGCTAAGAACCGTTCCTCTTGCGGCAACTAAACGATTTTTACCTTTGTGAACTTTGGAATGTTTTACTTTGCTTGGTTGAAACATGGTATTATTTGTCGAAAGTTAAGCCTTTAAATATCCAAACCTTGATACCAATCGCTCCGTATGTCGTTCTGGCTGTATATTTTGCGTAATCTATGTCGGCTCTCAAAGTTTGTAACGGCAGATTGCCCTCCTCTAAGTGCTCTGTTCTAGCAATCTCGGCGCCATCCAATCTTCCACTTAACTGAATTTTGGCACCTTTAGCCTGCTTACTGGCGATTATCTTAGCTAAAGTTTGCTTCATTATTCTTCTGAATGGTAATCTTTTCTCAATCTGATCCGCAATGGATTCGGCCATAATCGCAGCTGAAGACTCAGGATTCTTTATCTCCTGAATCTCGATCCTAACGCCAACCTTCTTTTTTAAAACCTTGCGTATCGCAGTCTTAAGCTCATCTATCCCAGTTCCTCCTCTACCAATCAATAATCCCGGCCTCGAGCTAAAGATAATTATGTTCAGTAAATCTGTACCGCGCTCTATTTCGACGCGATCGACGGACATATTCTTCATCTTCTTCTCAAGAAAAGCTCTAACAGCAACATCGTCCTTCAAGAGTGATATATATTTTCGTTGGCCAAACCAGCGAGACAGCCAGTCTTTTTGTATTCCTATCCTGAATGATGTTGGTGAAATCTTATGACCCATATTATTTATTTGGATTTATAATATTAAACTGCCTTCCTCTGGAATATCTTTTTAACGAAGCCATCTTTCTTAGCCCCGATTTCTTTCTTTATGCTTGGCTTTTTATCTTCAAGCTTGGAGGACGCCTTATCTTCTTTGACCTTAGAAACTTTAGCCTTTTTCGACTCATCATCCTTGGCCACATTCACAGACTTAAGACCGGCGACTCTTTCTGAGAGAACCAACACTACATGACTGGTCTTCTTTTGAATAAGGGCTGCGCGACCAAAACCTTTAGGCTTGAATCTTCTAAGCTTCACTCCCTCGTCAACTCTGAACTCTTTAATAAATAGGTTCTCCTTAACCAATTGAAAATCGTTCTCAGCGCTAGCAATCGCAGACTCGAGTAACTTCTTAACTGGATTGGCTGGCTTTCTGATTAAAAATTCCAATTGATTTATGGCAAACAAAGCATCCTTGCCTCTCAGCAATTGGGTAATAGCCCTAACTTTTCTTGGGGCCATACGCAATCCATTTAATTTTGCTTTTACTTCTGCCATATTATTTTATTATTTTTTCACTGCTTCTGCAGTCGGAGCCGCTTTTGCGGCCTTGGCTGCATCTAACTCTTTCTGCTTTGCTGCGGCTTCTATTTCTCTCTGCATCTTGCCACCATGTCTTGAGAACTTCTTAGTCAAAGAAAACTCACCAAGCTTGTGGCCAACCATGTCTTCTGTAATCAAAACAGGGATATGAATTCGTCCATTATGTACGCCGAAGGTGTAGCCTATCATCTCAGGAACGATCGTACAAGCTCTAGCCCACGTCTTAACAACGGTCTTGTCGCCCGCTTTTAAATTACTGATTTTCTTCAGCAATTTTTGGTCAACGTATGGTCCTTTTTTTAGTGATCGCGACATGATTCTAGATTAATGATAATTATTTGTGCCTTCTTCTAACTATGAACTTGCCCGACTTTTTCTTCTTATTCCTAGTCTTCCTGCCTCCAGTAATCTTACCTTGTCTGGTCTTAGGTCGTCTTGTTCCTCTACCCTGTCTCCCCTCTCCTCCGCCATACGGATGGTCAACCGGATTCATGGCTGTTCCTCTAACCTTGGGTCTCTTGTTCAGCCACCTTGATCGGCCGGCCTTACCGAGGACTATTGAGCTATGCTCTTGGTTCGAGACCTGACCGACAGAAGCATAACATTCTTCAGAAACCATCCTAACCTCAGATGAAGGCATCACTAAGTGGACATGCCCCGCATCGCTGGCTAAAACCGTAGCTCCGCCTCCAGCAGATCTGACGATCTTCCCGCCCTGACCAGGGAATAATTCAACATTATAGACCATCATTCCCTGAGGAATATTTTTCAATTTCATTCTATTGCCCAACTTCAATGGTGCCTTTTCCGAAAATATAATCGGATCACCGGCCTTCATTCCCTCCGGAGCAAGGATATACATCTTTTCGCCATCGGCAAAATGAACTCTGGCGATCCTAGCTGTTCTATTCGGATCATATTCTATTGAAAAAATCTTGCCAGGTATATCAAACTTTTTTTGTTTAAAATCAACGAATCTATAAAGTCTCTTAACGCCGCCGCCGCGATGATAGCTGGTTATAATACCCTGGTTATTCCTGCCGGTAGATTTCACAATCCCACCCTTTAAAGACTTCAAAGGAGCAACCTTGGTTAGATTGTCAAAACTATATCCCGTGGCATGTCTTCTTGATGGTGTTGTAGGATTATAACTTTTCATGTTTTTATGCTTTGGCTTGGTCTATTGAGTAGCCATCTTTCAAAACTACAATGGCCTTTTTGAACCCAGATTTAATGCCAGAATGTCTGCCGACATTCCTAATCTTACTAGGCATATTTATTATCCTTACGTCTTTAACTTTAACATCAAATAATTTCTCAATATTCTTTTTGACTTCTACCTTATTAGTCTTGTCTCCGACTACGAACACATACTGGTTCATCGTCACAAGGTTAGTAGCCTTTTCACTTATATAGAAACTCTTCAATACTCTATAGGCTCCAGGTAGATAATTTAATTTAATCGAGCTAGAGACCGCATCCTCTTTAATTGCCTCTTTCGAACCTTCCTGCGAATCTAAAGTGGCCTCAACTTTTTTTGAATTCTTCTTGCTCTTATCTTCGTCGTTTTTAAAAATATTTAACTTCATATTTATTTAACGGTGGACTTGACCATTTTTTCAATAGAATCCTTGGTCATAATTATGTTCTTAAAAGTAAGAACTTTCAGGGCATTTAAATTCCTAGACTCTATCGTGTCAACATTCTTCAAATTCCCAGAAGCAATAACTAAGTCTCTCCTGTTGGTTCCTGATACCATCAACGTGCTCCCAAGCCTAGCATTCTCGAAATTTTTCGACATATTCTTCAATATCGCCGTAACTTCTCTGGTCTTTGGTACTTCCAGCTTAAGCTCGTCAACTATGAATATCTGACCATCCCTCAACTTGGCCGATAGGGCAACTCTAAAAGCTTTCTGGGCCATCTTTGCGTTGATCTTCTTTGAGTAGTCCTTCTCTTTTCTTGGGCCATGAGTAGCGCCGCCGCCCTTCCAAATTGGAGATCTAATTGATCCATGCCTGGCACGACCAGTGCCTTTCTGCTTCCATGGTTTTTTGCCTCCACCTCTGACCTCGTCTCGGCCCTTGGCATGAGCAATAACTTGTCTCTGGTTAGCCATCTGGGAAACAACAACTTGATGCAATAGATCCTCGCTCATGGCTACACCAAAAAACTCCTTTGGAAGGTCTACCGTACCGATGTTATCTCCTTTTTGGTTATATAATACTGCTTCCATTTTATTTACTCGAAATTATTTCTAACACGCCACCGATATTGCCCGGTAACGCGCCTTTTATACAAATAAGATTATTCTCTTGATCGATATGAACAATCTGAAGACCTCTGGCAGTTGATTTGCCGCCACCCATTCTTCCGGCCATCCTTAAACCTTTAAGCGTGTGCTGAGGAAATCTCTGCCCGATAGAACCGACGTGTCTCTGAACTGATCTGTGGCCATGACTAGCGGGCATACCGTGGAAACCGTGTCTCTTAACGGCACCGGCGAAACCTTTGCCCTTGGCTAATCCGGTAACCTTAACCTTGTCACCAATCTCGAATAATGACGCGTCTATTTTATCACCGACGGCTAAATCTTTATCAGCAAATTTTGAGCCCTTAAATTCCTTCAACAAAGCAAAAGACCCCAAATCTTTAAAGTGCTTCTTCAAAGCCTTGGTATTGTTCTTTTTTGATCCGAAGCCAAGCTGTACAGCTTCGTAGCCATCATTCTCGACGGTCTTTACCTGTACCACAACATTCGGCGTGACCTCCACGACAGTCATGGGTACTACTGCCCCATCTTCTCTAAAAAATTGGGACATACCTAGTTTTTTTCCAATTATGAATTTCATGATCTAGGCTAATAAAATAAAAATCCGTCTTCCGGCGGAAACAGACCCTATTCTTGCGAATGTTGTCTAACAAAAAGAAAATATGATACTTATCTTTTTGCCCGCGGAATAATTAAGATTATAACTGGAATCGGTGCATTTTTAGAAAACCGGACCCTTCGGTAATCTCAGGGTTGGCCGGATAAATTCTACCGATTTTTATTATGACCTTAGTCTCCGGAATATGATACCTCATCATACGCCGAAAGTAAAGTAATAAGTATTAGCTAGTCACGCTTACATCTTGACTTCGATGTCGACTCCAGACGGCAGGTTTAGATTCATCAGCGCGTCGATAATTTTTGGAGTCGGAGTATTGATGTCAATAATCCTCTTGTGAATTCTCATCTCGAATTGCTCTCTGGAATTCTTATCAATGAAGGTCGAGCGATTCACGGTGTATTTGTGAATCTCTGTTGGCAATGGCACGGGACCAATGGGCTTACCACCATATCTTTCGATGGTTTCGATTATTTGTTGAGCCGACTTGTCGATAATCTTATTATCGTAAGCCTTCAACTTGATCCTTATTCTCTGACTTGTTTCTGTTTTCTTTGCCATTGTGATGTGTGTGTCTTTATAAAGAGCGATCCGTCCTCTGCGCCTAGCCCCAGAAGGGCCAGAGCGCAGAGGACGGAATTGCTTTAGGCTATAATCTTAGTTACTGATCCGGCACCCACAGTTTTACCGCCTTCTCTAATGGCAAACTTGAGTTTTTCTTCCATGGCAATCGGAGCAATAAGTTTAACTTTTACATTGGCGGTATCGCCAGGCATAATCATTTCGCTTCCCTCTGGCAAGAATACCTCTCCGGTAACATCAGTTGTTCTAAAGTAAAACTGAGGCTTGTAACCCTTGAAAAATGGGGTATGTCTACCTCCCTCTTCCTTGGTTAAGATGTAAACCTGAGCTTCAAATTCAATATGCGGAGTGATTGATCCAGGTTTGGCCAAGATCTGTCCTCTTTCGACATCTTCTTTCTTAGTTCCTCTTAATAGAATTCCGGCATTATCACCAGCCTCACCTCGATCTAGCTGCTTGTTGAACATCTCAATACCCGTTACAACTGTCTTGGCGGTTGGCTTAATACCCACTATCTCCACTTCATCGTTAAGATTAAGGACTCCTCTTTCAATTCTACCAGTGACAACTGTTCCTCGGCCTTCGATAGAAAAGATGTCTTCGATTGGCATAAGGAATGGCTTCTCAACATCTCTTTTTGGCTCAGGGATAAAGGAATCGAGGGCATTTACCAATTCGATTATCGGCTTGATAGTCGCATCGTCCTTCGATTTCGCCTCTAATGCTTTTAGAGCTGAACCTCTTATGATCGGGGTAGTATCGCCAGGGAACTGATATTTATTTAACAGTTCTCTTATCTCAGCTTCGACTAAATCTAACATTTCCGGATCATCAACTTGATCACACTTGTTCATGAAGACTACTACGGAAGGAACGCCAACCTGGTAGGCCAAAAGAATGTGTTCTCTAGTCTGAGGCATTGGTCCATCAGTAGCGGCCACAACTAAAATTGCACCATCCATCTGAGCGGCACCAGTGATCATGTTCTTAATGTAATCGGCGTGCCCTGGGCAATCAACGTGAGCATAATGTCTTTTTGGAGTCTCGTATTCAGAGTGGTGAGTAGCGATCGTAATACCCCTGGCTCTCTCTTCTGGTGAGTTGTCGATCTGACTTACGTCCTCGACTCGAGCGCTATATCCCTCATCTTTCATGAGGTTTAGAGCATGCAAAATAGACGCCGTTAATGTCGTCTTGCCGTGGTCAACGTGACCGATTGTGCCAACATTTAAGTGTGGCTTTGATCTTTCGAATTTCCCTGCCATTCTTGTTTTGGCTCTTGGCTTATAGCTTATAGGCTGAATTGGGAAGCCTAGAAGTCATAGTCCAGAAGCAGATGATTAGATTAATAAATTAGCAATGTTTATTTTAACCGAGATAAAAATATTAGTCAATAGTTAACAATTTCTCTTCTTTCTGTATTTCCTCTCTTAGAACCTGGATATCTTTGTTAATTCTCTCAAGTATTTCCAGCTCATTCTCCCCGAAAGTCATCTTAGATGCAGCAATTATCTCGTCTACGCCTCTAAAAACCGGCTCTTTTAACGATTCCTGCGGAGGCAAATTCTGATTTATCTTAACGCTTTTTTCATCTTCCTTGGTTAATACTAAATCCTTATAGGTATCATAATTCAAGACGACGTAAGACGGATCTCCATTCTCCATGACTAGAACAGCCGTGGATTTATTCATCAATTTCTTTAATTCATCAATCTTCATATGCTCTACGGTTAAAATTATTTCTTACCATCAATAATCTGGGCAGCTATATTATTGGGAACAACTTCATAGCTTTCGAACTCCATATTAAATGTTCCCCTGCCCTGAGTCAACGATCTTAAAGACGTGGCATAACCAAACATTTCAGAGAGTGGAACCCTGGAGTCAATAACTTTTAAATTCAAAGGGCTCCTATCGGCTATTCCCAATATTTGGCCGCGCCTTGAAGATAAGTCTCCGGTAGTTTCTCCAAGAGACTCCTCTGGGGTAATAATCTCAACTTTCATAATTGGCTCTAATATCACGGGCTTAGCTCTCTTAGACGCTTCCTGCAAAGCCATGGATCCAGCAATTTTGAAAGCCATTTCGGAAGAGTCAACTTCATGATAGGAACCATCGTACAGCGTGACTTTCATATCCACCATCTGGAACCCACCAAGCACACCCTTCTCCAGAGCTTCTTTGACTCCCTTTTCGGTTGGCGTTATAAATTCCTGAGGGACTGATCCGCCCTTGATGGCATCTACGAACTCAAACCCCTTGCCCCTTTCCTGAGGCTCAACTCTTAGCCAAACATGGCCATATTGACCACGACCTCCAGATTGACGAATATATTTACCTTCGGCTTGAGCCTTGTCAGAAATAGTTTCTTTATAAGCTACCTGAGGTCGGCCGACATTCGCGCCTACGCCAAACTCTCTTTTCATTCTATCTACTATAATTTCCAAATGAAGTTCGCCCATACCAGAAATAATCGTTTCTCCGGTCTCCTCGTCGCCCTTGATTCTGAAAGTTGGATCTTCGTCTGACAATTTCTTCAAAGCGATACCCATCTTTTCTTGGTCAGCTTTTGTTTTAGGTTCTATACGTAAAGATATGACTGGCTCAGGAAAGACTATCTTCTCGAGTACTACTGGATTTTCTGGATCGCAAAGAGTGTCACCGGTTCTGGTGGCTTTCATACCTACAGTAGCGGCGATACCTCCAGCATATATTTCTTTTATGTCTTCCCTCTGATTAGCATGAATTTGAAGCAATCTGCCTATTCTCTCCTGAACTCCAGATGTAGTATTCAGAACATATGAACCAGAAGTTAATACTCCAGAATACACACGGAAGAAAGTAAGTTGACCCACGTAAGGATCGGTAGCAACTTTAAATGCCAAAGCCGTAAATGGCTTATCGTCTTTTGGATCAATGATCATTTCCTCGCCAGTCCCCTGCTTAACGGCTTTAACCGGCGGTCGTTCCATAGGTGACGGCAGATACCATGCTACAGCATCGAGCATTAACTGAGTCCCTTTGTTCTTGAGGGCAGATCCGCATAAAACCGGATAGACCACGCCAGCGATAGTAGCCTTTCTCAATATTCTTCTGAGGGTATCCACGTCAAATTCTTTCCCATCAAGATAATCAGACATTGCCTGATCGTCAGTCTCAACGATCTTCTCAATCATAAACGCTCTTTCCTTCTTCGCCTCCTCTAACATCTCGGCGGGAATCTCTTCTTCAATAACTTTTTCGCCAAGAGAACCCTCGAAGCGATAAGCTTTCATTTTTATTAAATCAACGACCATCGTAAACTCATCCTCGACGCCATTAGGAATCTGGATTTTGATCGCTTTCGGCGATAATCTGCCCAATATGGATTGATAGGACCTCTCGTAAGAAGCGCCCAATCTATCGAGTTTATTTATAAAACAAAGCCTTGGTACGTTATAGTCATCTGCGTAACGCCAATTTGTTTCCGACTGAGGCTCAACTCCGGCGACGCCATCGAATATAACCACGGCTCCATCTAAAACCCTGAGAGACCTCTTTACCTCAACGGTGAAGTCGATATGCCCAGGAGTATCAATTAGATTTATCTTGATCTTTTGCTCTGGATTGCCAATTAGCTCAACTGGAGTCCAGAAACAAGTAGTCGCGGCGGCAGTTATGGTTATACCTCTTTCTCTTTCTTGCTCCATCCAATCCATAGTTGCCTCGCCCTCGTGCACTTCACCAATTTTATGAGATATCCCCGTATAGAATAAGACACGCTCGGAGACAGTTGTCTTTCCAGCATCAATGTGAGCAATAATTCCGATATTCCTTGTTTTTTCTATAGGGTAGTCGCGCATTTGTTTTCTTGTTTTTTAAGTTTAATAAAAGATTCCCCACGCAAGCGCGGCGAATCTTTTATTTTTTTACCAAGCGAAATGTGCAAAGGCCTTGTTAGCATCAGCCATGCGATGAGTATCGTTCTTCTTTTTAACTGCGCCCCCAGCATTATTATAAGCATTTACCAGCTCTTCGGATAGTTTCTCTCTGGCTGGCTTACCCTTGCCAGACCTAGCCGCATCGACAACCCAGCGCATAGCTAGGGCTATTCTTCTCTCTGGTTTAACTTCGATAGGTACTTGATAATTAGCTCCGCCAACTCTTCTTGATTTAAGCTCCATAGTCGGTCCAGCGTTTTGAAGAGCTTGATCCAAAACCTCGAGAGCCGGCTTGCCGACTTTCTTCTCTATAATAGTTAGAGCATCGTATACGATTTTGGAAGCCGTAGACTTTTTGCCGTCCCTCATCATTCTATTAATCAAAGAAGCTACGAGCACGCTCGAATATTTTATATCTGGCTCTATCTCTAATTTCTTTTTTATTGGTCTGCGCATTTAAAATGTAGATTATTTTGCCTTTTTAACTCCATACTTAGATCTCTCCTGCTTTCTACCCTCAACGCCAGCGGCATCCAAGACGCCCCTAACGATGTGATATCTGACTCCTGGCAAATCTTTTACTCTTCCGCCTCTTAGCATAACAACCGAGTGCTCTTGAAGATTGTGTCCTACTCCTGGGATATACGCGGTTACTTCCATGCCATTTGTTAGTCTAACTCTAGCGATTTTTCTGAGAGCCGAGTTCGGTTTCTTAGGCGTAGTTGTCTTAACAACTGTGCAAACCCCTCTTTTGAATGGAGCTGGGTAGTAAACTGGCTTGTTCAAAACAGAGTTCATGCCATAAATAAAAGCTGGGGCCTTGGTCTTGGCCTTAACGCTTTTTCTGGGTTTTTTGAGTAGTTGCCTAAATGTAGGCATAGTTAAAAAATTATAAAGCTTTAAAAATGACCGGTAAAGGTCTAACCAATTCTATCAGAATTAATCCTCTCATGTCAAATCTACCCAAAACTAGATTCCTGTGATAACTCGAAATAGAAAAGATATTAGATACGATAGCCATGGCAGAACGAACATGATGAACGCCACAAATAAGATAATGTTATATCTATATAGAAAAAGTTTAAAGGCATTGAATCTGTCTGGCAGGAAGGCCATCAGCAGCCAATGCCCATCCAGCGGAGGGATCGGCATTAAATTAAAGATGGCCAGGGCTAGATTAATCCATATTATGAATACAAACAATTCCTGAATGACCGAGGAATAAATCAAGAAAGGCATAAACCTCATAACAAGTCCAAACAATAAGGCCAAAACTATATTGGAAATTGGGCCAGCGAAAGCGACCTTAGCTGGTCCAAGTTTCTTGTCTCTTAGCAATAACGGATTATAAGGAACCGGCTTAGCATATCCAAAAACTAAATGCGGAGGCACTATATATAACAGTAGCGGAAGAATAATCGATCCAAAAATATCTAAATGCCTTATTGGGTTAAGAGTTAATCGCCCCATTCGCTTGGCCGTGGGATCGCCTAAAGAGTTGGCCATTAGGCCATGGCTGAGTTCGTGTATTACGACAGAATATAGCACAATCACTATTTTAACAGCCAAAATCAATAAATCATTCATGGTATTGAAAAATTACCAGTTTTATTGTACGATGTAAACTGCTTAATTTAATCTAAGACATGAAAACGAGGCTAGAACTCCAGAAACAGTTCGCACCCAGTTCATGATTCGGCAAATCAAAAATGGCTAAAAAATGTCCAAAATGCGGGAAAGGCAAGGTAATGGTCACGAAGCGTGTCCTATTAAGAGGTAACTACAACCCCACCAGTAAGTCTCCTCGCTATCCAAATTTACAATGGGCCACGATTGACGGCAAAAGATTCAGAATGTGCACCGATTGCATCAAGACCCTGAACAAGGCCAGATAACCACATCATCTCAATGGTAGAGAAAATACGACCCGACATCATGTCGGAGTCCGCACCTAAAGATCAAAGATCATCTTCCCCTATCGAGGCCCGTGGTCCCGAGTTTTTTGGTAATTTATCCGAGGAAGAAATTAAGGCCTGGGAGAATTTGGTACCAGCCCATAGACAACGAGCGATAGACCCGATGTCTTTTTCGGATCTCTTCGACCCTGCATCGATCAAAGCTGATATCGCATACGTTCAAGAGATGGAGACGAAATTTTCTCGCAACAGAAATACTGACGACGTCTCTAGCAGAAGGAGGGGTGAGCTTCTCGAAGCTATGATATTCTGGCAAATCAAATATGCCAGGTGGTTTGGCGTAGATGCCGACGCCGTAGCCGTCTCGAGGTATGATGATATAGCCAATGGAGTTGACTTAGTCGTTCAATTCTTGAAAGAAGGCGGATTCAAGTTTTTAGCCATGACCGTAGACGTAACTTCAAGTCCCGATCAGATGACTACTAAATTAGATAAAATTAAGAAAGACATCCTCGAAGGCAAGCTATCAAAGATCAAATATTTCGACCCAGACCCCAACAAAAAGAAACAGGCTAGCCTGAAGATCAGAGGCGAGCTAAGAGATATCCCAAGGGTTATAGTTGGAATAGACAATAGGACATTAAGGGAATTGAGCTTGTTGAAAATAATTATATCTGGGGCCTTCAAAGGAGCTCGCGACGAAAAAAATCCCAGAGATCTTAGAATGAGATTGAATGACAGGCACAAAGAAGCTGTTATAAAAATGGTAAATCATAGAGCCCAGATGATCGTACTTGAGCAGATTCAATTACAGCTGGCCACATTCTCTAAATTTGCCAGATCGAATAACAGAGCAGAGCTGGCCGACCAATACGACAACGACCTAGGAATCACAAACGAGATCCTAGAACAGAAAATGGCTAGCCTACAATTTACGCCAGAAGATTTCGTAGCGAATAGCGAAGACGAAGTGTTTGAATCTCTTCGATTAGGATTAAGAACTTTCAAGTAGAGCCCGGGCTGTAGTGTAACGGTAGCACGAGTCCATGGGGTGGATTTATTCCGGGTTCGAATCCCGGCAGCCCGACAAGCGAAGCGTAGGCGGGATGCGGCAGTAACCGAGCAAGAGCGAGGGAATGCCAAAGCCAGCAGGCGTGGTGCCCGACATCGGAAATTAAAACAGGGTTTTTCAACCCTGTTTTAATTCGCCGCACATGAGAGCAAGAGGCAGCGACTGAGCGCAGCAGTGCGTAGTGCCCGACACAAGATAGTAATAACATAAAACCACCGATCGGTGGTTTTATGTTATTACTATAGAATATATTGCCTTATGGCTTCGGCCGACTGCCTGAGCTTCTCTTTCTCTGATCCAACTAGCTCTAAATTCCAAATCTCTTTAATCCCCTGTCTACCGATCACGGCTGGCATACCTAGGCACACTCCGCTGATGCCACTATGATTCTCCAGTCTAGTTGAAATCGGCAAGACCTTATCCTGATCCAGAAGTATGGATTCAACCACATCAGAAACAACCGCAGCAATACCATAGAATGTCGCGCCCTTGCGATCGATAATATTTTTAGCGTCGTCTTTAACTTTTTGAGCTATTTCATCTATCCTATCTTGAGATAGCTTCTCCCTAATAGGCACACCGCCGACATTAACCGTACTCCAGGCCACAAATTCGCTTTCGCCATGCTCACCCAAAACAAAGCCACTAACACTTTGCGGATTAACATCTAGGGCAAGGCCAATTTCGGTCCTAAGACGAGCAGTATCTAAACTTGTACCCGTACCGAAGACTTGCGTCCTGGGTAAGCCAGATAATTCTTGAGCATAGTAAGCCATTATGTCGACCGGGTTGCTAACAATTACGATCACTGCTGATGGGTTCAACGGTTTGAGCTGACCGAAGATAGATCGAATAATCTCTTTGTTCTTATTAACCAATTCGAGTCGATTTTGCTCTCCGTTCTTCTGAGGCAATCCAGCGGTGATTATAATCACATCGGCCATTGCGGCATCTTCATAGCTACCGCCTTTTATCTTTCCAGTTTCAACAAATGACAAGGCATCATTGATATCCATAACCTCGCCCTCTTCTTTAGCTTCGTTAATATCGACAAGGATAACTTCAGCAGCTAGGTTTTTCATCACTAAAGTATAGGCCGTAGTTGCTCCGACCGACCCAGCTCCAATGACTGCTATTTTAGACATCGTATTTTCCATAACCAAATTTTACTAAAAAAACAAAAAATCCGCCATGAGCGGAATTCTTGTTGAGCCTCTCTTCATATTCGCCAAGCTCAGCTTTTTTACTGGTGGGTCCCCGCAATATAATCCATCGGAATCTAGAAAAAATAAGACTCGCCAGAATTATAAGATATGAGGGTCCCTGAAAAAATTACTTGTCCTGAGCTTTTGCAAACAAAAGAGGGGCCTACCTACATTATAGCCCCTCTTTTAATTAGCGGAAGTGGATAGCTTTAGGCTAATTCGTCTTCAGCATAATAATAGCCAAAATCTGGCTTATTATAATCAAACAGCTCCTTCTTGGTAAAGAATATTCCAATCTCTCTTTTTGCCGCGGCCACGTCCTCGGATGAATGAACTATGGTATTAGCGATCGACATACTATAGTCGCCCCTTATGGTGCCAGAAGGCGCATTCTTGCCATCAGTTGGACCGCACATGGCTCTTACGACTCTGGTCACCTCTAGGCCCTCGAAGACAATCATCACTACCGGCAATCTCTTCATGCCCTCCTTCAATCTTGGCAAAAACGGTTTGCCCTTATGTTGGGCATAATGCTTATCCAGAAGGACATCGCTTAGCTTCATCATCTTCATGCCTGAAATCTTAATACCTTTGTCTTCGAAGCGAGCTATAATCTCGCCAACTAATCCCCTCTGCAAAGCATCGGGCTTCAATATGACTAGCGTTTTCTCTTTTGTGTTTTTCATTTTGATTTATTAACTTTAAAAAAATTACCGTCGGAGACGACCTCAATGTCTCCATCGGCATCAGTACGATAATACTTTATTCCATTATTTTCAAGTCTCGATATGACGATTGGCGAAGGATGGCCGAATGTGTTTTTAGCTCCTACTTCGATCGTAGCTACTTCAGGCGAGACAGCGCTTAGGAATTTTGTGGAGGTTGAGGTTGCTGAACCGTGATGACCAACTTTCAGAACATCAGCCGAGAGATCAATATCGCTAGACATCATAGCATTCTCAACTTTGGCACCAGCGTCACCAACAAATAAAACTCTAAAGTTTTCGTACTGAAGCATAGTCACAATTGAATCATCATTTGGGTTCTTCGACGTCTTTCCTTCAAGAGTATCCTCGGGATGTAAAAAGGTAATTGTAATGCCTTCGCCTAAATCCATATATCCCCCAGCCTTAGCTTCAATCTCATTAGCGCCCTCGGCCAGCTTTAATTGGTTCCACTTTGAAACCTCTGAGCTGGAATATCCGATTTTCGTATCAACAATATTGTTCACGTCGTATCTATCCAAAACGCTCATTAGTCCTGCTATGTGATCGCTATGCTTGTGGCTAGCGATTAACACGTCGATATCTTTGTCATAGAAAGGCATGCGGCTAGATATCTTGGATAGCACCGCGTCACTCGGCCCGCCATCAATTAATATTTGTCGGCCGGCTGGAGTGACAATGAATCCAGCGTCGCCCTGCCCCACATCCAAGAAATATATTTTCAAAAAGCCATCATTGACTCTTGCCAAGCTAGTGGTTGCGATGGCGAACACTAGTAAACAAGCAAAAATAGTTAGATGAATAAACCCAACTTTTTTATAATCCACAACCATATGTAAATATTATTACAGATACCAAGAGAAACAAAAAGCCGTCATTTAGACGGTTTCAATTTTTCTGCCGCTCTTTCTTTCGATGCGCTCCTTATCTATGGGATAGAAATGAAACCAAAACTTGGCAAAGCATTTAGGGCATTCCATGATAACCATCCCCAAATCTCTTTTTGGCGTCGGGGCAATTGGGGAGAAGCCAACGATATATATGGCGAAATTATCTCCGTAGAATTTTATTCCACACGTGGGACAAGAGTGAGAAGGGGCATACGAGATAGAGTCGTCATATTTTTGCCCCCAGGCATCAATCTTGACCTCCTCGTTCACCATATCGGTCCCTTCTCGTAAAGAATTGCGTCTAAAAAACTTCCGTGACAATACCACTAAAAATCCGCGCGGTCAATCACATATTTTTTATAAAGATAGATTGCAGAGATAATTATGAATGCATGAACTAAAATTACTGCCCACCAAGACATCGAAACGCTAATAGCGGCGAACGGTAGTGAGCCGAAGAATTCAACTACTTTAATCTGGTAAGTAGTTATGGCCCAGGCGAATAGGCCAATAACCTTGCCGAGAATGGGTAAGATCATGCCGGCGATACCGGCGATAAATCCCAGCAGCATGGCCACCGGCACAAAAGGTAAGATTAAAATATTAACTAGCAACGACACTATTGAAAGACTCTTGAAATAATAAATAAGTAACGGCAGGACAAAAATTTGAGCCGACAATGTCATCATAGCGGTTTCCTTGAGGCTCCCCATGGCAGGCCATTTTTTTGTTAAGCTATCCAGCGTTGGGTAAAAATAAATAATTCCGATTACGGCCAAGAAGGAAAGCTGGAAGCCGATATCGAAGACGAGCACGAAGGGATTTATTAAAATCATGGCAGTAGCTGCTAGAGCAATTGAGATTTTATTATCATAGAGTCGACCGTAGCCATTGGCAAAAAGAAGTAACAATCCCATCAATGACGCCCTAACGACAGACGACGATGCGCCGGTCAGGATTGTAAACAGAATTATTCCCAAAACTGACAGCCAGAAGGCCTTACGCCTAACCATAAATAAGATAAAGATACTCAAAAGCATCTCCGATACTATGGCTATATTGTATCCAGATATAGCTAAAATATGAGAAGTGCTAGTCCTAGCAAAATCATCTTTTAGATCTTGTGGAATATTCTGTCGCGAGCCCAATACAATTCCATTTATGAATGCGGCGTTAGGCTCTGAGATTGATCTATTTACGGAATCTTCAAACTTCCCCTTTATATTAAAGAGGATGCTATAGGTTGCCACCTTAGCTCTGTCAACAAAATTTAATTTCAGCTTATCATCTTTTTCTATCTTCGGATAAGAAGTTATCGTCGAAATGCCATCCTTCCTCAGATAAGTTACGTAATCAAACGTATCAAAATTCTTAGGAAGTTGGACGATGGCCGATAATTTTAGTATATCTCCGTAAGCATATTCGGGATATTTGGGCAAAGTAATTAATATTCTTTCATCGGCATAAATTCCGTAATTAGGAAATATAATCTGCTTGACCCTCAGAACGAACTTCGAAGACTTCTCATTGACATCTATCTCTGAGTCTACGTAACCTCTCAAAGTAACTGTAATATTTTTATCAGCTACCTCTTTCAGATAAGAATGGCCGAGGCTATATTGATTAAAGTACCAAAGACCTAAAGCAAACGACATAATCGTAAAACCAATTACAGCCCCAAGTTTTCTTCTAAATGCACCCCTGGGGCTATCGTCGAAAGTTTTTCGATAAATAGATATAGAGATTATGGCAACTGCTACTAACAACAATGTCGGAATCACTGCATATGGCACGCCTACAATAGATGAACCGAAAACTCCGACAATGAAAGAGCACAGAAGGATAAAAAATACTTGAGACTTATGGAGATTCATTAATAGAAATTTACCAATATTTGGTTGATATTTAAAGAGCCCCCGAAGGGGGCTCTTTAAATTTAGTTACAGACTCCAGTAGTGGCAAAACAATTAGGGCAACTATAGCATGACCCAGCCTTAACCATTAGCGTACCACAGCCTCCACAGGGAGGTGCGTCCGCATTATGTACGATCGGACCGGCAATCCCAGGGTTTGCTGTCGTAGCAGTCTCTTGATTGATCGCCTTTGCCGCGGCCGAAGATATCAATTCCACAAGCAACGAGTCCGCTTCTGACTTAGCTCCCACACCAGATCCATTAATAACCGCATGCTCCGGGCCAAATATCTCCATCTTCTCTTCTGGAGTTAAGAATTTCATTCCAAGATATCTAAACACGTAATCGGTGATAGACTTGGCCATGGGCACATCTTGATTATTAGTAAAACCAGACGGATCGAATCGCATATCTTTAAACTTTTTTACTAACGTCTTAAGCGGCATGCCCGATTGCAAGCACATAGATATCAAAGTAGCTATGGTATTCAACAGCCCCGATATGGTACTCCCCTCTTTCGCGGCGACAAGGAATGTCTCGCCAGGTTTTTTAGTGTCTGGATAAAGCCCAACTGTTAGATAGCCCTCATATCCGCCCACCGAGAATTTATGAGTTATCGATGGCCTCTCGTCTGGCAATTTTATTCTGGTGTATCCATTTATCTTCTCGACTAATTTCCCATCATCCCCCGATACCTCGTCATCCTTCTTAGTATTTAATGGCTGAACAGACTTTGAGCCATCTCTATATATGGCAATGGCTTTCAGTCCCAGCCTCCAACCCTCGATAAAGACATTCTTGATATCTTCTCGGGTTGCATCATTCGGTAAATTTACAGTTTTAGATATGGCGCCAGATATAAACGGCTGCGCAGCGGCCATCATGCGTATATGGCCCATATAGCTGACACTCCTGGTTCCATTAGTAGCTTTAAAAGAGCAATCGAATACTGGCAGATGCTCATCTCTTATCCAGGGTGCACCCTCAATCGTTTCTTTCTCAATCATATATTTTGATATCGCCTCAATCTGATCGTTCTCGTAACCCAACCTTCGCAAGGCAAGAGGTACTTGATTATTAACCAATTTCAAAACTCCGCCGCCAACTAACTTTTTATACTTTATAAGAGCTAGCTCTGGCTCAATGCCGGTAGTATCACAATCCATCAAGAAAGAGATCGTCCCAGTTGGGGCTAGCACTGATGCCTGGGAATTCCTAAATCCATATTTCTTACCCAATTCCAAAGCTTCGTGCCAAACCATTCGCGATGTTATCTCTAAATAATTATCTTGTATGCCTACCCTCTGAGATTCTTCGTAAAGATCATTGGCGGCACTTAGATGTTTCTTTATAACTGAGAGCATTGGCTCCTTATTAACTTCGTAACCATTAAATGGCCCAGCAGTGTCAGCCATTAAAGCCGACATTCTATAGGCCTCCCCGCACATCACCGACGTTATGTGCGCCGACAATGCTCTGCCCTTGTCAGAGTCATACGGCAATCCCAAAACCATCAACAAAGCTCCTAAATTTGCATATCCAAGCCCTAACTGCCTGAAATTTATAGCATTTTCTGCGATCTTGGGCGTAGGATATGAAGAGTTGCCAACCAGAATCTCCTGGGCCAATATAATTGTATCCACAGCTCTTCTAAAGCCATCAACATCAAACTTACCGCCTTCACGTAAAAACTTCATTAAATTCAGGGATGCCAAATTACATGCACTGTTGTCGATATGCATATATTCGCTACATGGATTTGAAGCATTTATTCTTCCCGAATTAGGGCAGGTATGCCATTCGTTGATTGTCGTATCATATTGAATACCTGGATCGGCCGAGTGCCAAGTGGCATCAGCCATCCAATCCAAAACCTCTCTTGCCTTCAATGTCTCTAGCGATTTCCCTGTGGTGACAGCTCGTAAATCCCAATATCCATCGGCTTCAACGGCTCTCATGAACTCATCGTTAACTCTAACTGCATTATTAGCGTTTTGATATGGCAACAAGGTATACGGATCAAATATATCGGCAGTGATCGAATCTTTTATCCCGCTCATGGCCAGAGCCTTGGTCATGTCTTCTATGATTTTTTTACAATAAATAAAGTTTTTTATATCCGGATGATCAACGTTTAGAATGACCATCTTAGCTGCTCGACGTGTTGTGCCACCCGAACGAATCGAGTTAGCAACACCATCAGCACCCTTCATAAAGGAAACCGGACCAGACGAATATCCGCCGCGAGACAGGGCCTCTTTCGATGACCTCAGCTTGGAGAGATTTGTTCCCGAACCAGAACCATATTTGAAAATCCATCCCTCATCACGATACCAATCCAAGATTGATTGCATATTATCGTCTACCGATAGAATGAAGCAGGCTGAACACTGAGGCTTTTCGTGAACCCCAACATTAAACCAAACTGGGCTGTTAAAAGCGAAGTATTGATTTATGAGAAGCCACGTAAGGTCTTGGGTGAAATTTTCGGCGTCGGCTGGTGAAGCAAAATAGTTATCTTTTAATCCCCAATTGCCGATTGTTCGGGCAACTCTATCTATCATTTGCCTGGCGCTCTTCTCTCGATCTGGCGAATCCATGCGACCTCTAAAATATTTTGAGGCCACGATATCTGTAGCCGTCTGTGTCCAGAAATTTGGAACTTCAACATCTTTTTGCTCAAAGACAACACCTCCATCTCCCTTGGCTATCTTGGCAACTCTTTTTTCCCAAACAATTTCTCCGTAAGGATCGCCTGATCCAAAAATTCTTTCCCAACGTAATCCACGAGAATCATTGGCATTAGTTTCCTCAGATTCGATTAAATTTTCTTGACGATTTTGATCATTATTCATGTTACGCGACCAAGGCCTGAAACAATTAGCCCCGGTTCGCGGGACTAATGATTTTAGACATCGACTTTTTACTGCTTTAAACTCTAAATTTTAATACTTCCATTTAAACAGTTTACTACTCATTTTCAAGCATGGAGATTGTTGATAAGTGGCATAAATCCAAACTCTATTTGACCAGCGGTCAATAACAGATCAGAGCGGTCATGCTATCAAAACAAAAACTGAGCCAAGTCATATAAAAACAAAATCAGGCTCGCCATGCGGGCGAGCCTGATTAAATGACAGAAATCACCTATTTATTCATTTTTCGCCTAATAAAAGCAGGAATATCGAATTCCTCTTCATTCACCGTTGGGTCCACAATCTCTTTTATTGTCTGGCTTGGTTGTACCTGTTGCTGAGGTTGAGCAACCTGTTGGACATGTCCATGACTCATTCCCCCATTCTTGGAAATATTATCAAAAAGATTTGGCCCAGAATTAAAACTGCTCGCCGGCCTCGGAGATACTCCACCATTCGCGAAGCCAGTGGCGACAACCGTAATTTTTAATTCGCCCTTTTTTATTTTGTCATCAAGCACCGCCCCGAAGATAACTTTTGCATCCGGATCAATATGCTCGGTTATTATTCTGGCCGCTTCATTTATTTCAGCCATGGCCATATCAGGACCGCCAGATACATTAAATAGTACTCCCTTTGCTCCATCGATAGAGACCTCCAGCAACGGAGAGTTTATCGCCATCTTAGCCGCTTCGATAGCTCTATCTTCGCCACTAGCTCTCCCGATACCCATCAGGGCCGAGCCAGAATTAGCCATAATCGCCTTAACATCGGCGAAGTCGACATTAATAATTCCCGGTACAGTAATTAAATCTGAGATGCCTTGGACGCCCTGTCTTAACACATCGTCAACGATAGCAAAAGATTCCAACAACGGAGTCTTGCGATCAATAACTGAAAGAAGCCTGTCGTTAGGTATACTTATTAAAGCATCGACTTTATCTCGAAGAATATGCCATGAGTCCTCCGCTATCCTAGATCTCTGAGCGCCCTCAAACATAAATGGCTTAGTGACAACAGCGACTGTCAAGGCACCGACATCTTTTGCAATATCGGCAACCACTGGCGCAGCACCGGAGCCGGTACCACCACCGAGACCACAAGTTATAAAAACCATATCCGCGCCCTTGAGTGCTGCCATTATCTCTTCCTTGGTATCCTCTGCAGCTTGGCGGCCTATCTCTGGATTCATACCGGCACCAAGACCCTTGGTCAGGCTTTTACCGATATGTATTTTTACAGGAGCATTAGAGATGTGCAGAGCCTGAGCATCAGTATTAATAGCTATAAACTCAACGCCATGGATTCTGGCCTCGATCATTCTACCTAAAGCGTTGTTGCCTGATCCGCCAACTCCAACAACCTTGATCCTAGCAAATGTTTCAAATGGTGGTTTAACCTGTGGCATAATATTGTTTAGAGTTTAGAATTTTATCCTCACAATTTAGCTTTGTATATGCGTCTTATCACAAAAAGAAAAGGGGTGCAAGCAAGGCTCACATCCCTGTGGATAAAGCTGTTTATAAACACGACTAAGGCAAGAAGTTCTTCAACCAATCGGTCACCCTGCTAACTGCTCCTGCAGAATTTCTACTAGCTCCAGAGAAGCGTCCACCCTTTTGTCTTGAGTTTCCAAATTCCTTATCAAAACCCCAGGCTATTAAGCCGGTTGCCACAGAATAAGATGGATCCGCACCCATCAAGTCTACTCCGTCCATACTTATGGGTCGAGCAATCTTTACGGGCAATCTTAGGGCGGCCTTAACTAGAGAGGCGAAGCCTGGTAGATTTGATCCACCACCGCTGAGTACGACTCCTGCTGGTAGCATACCGTTACGAGGGACTTTCTTCATCTCAGCGCTAACCATCTCCAACAATTCTTGCACCCTAGCGTCAACGACCTTGATAAGATTTTTCTTTGGCATCATGGCTCCATCTTCAGCCATATACTCTGATAAATCCACAGTATCTTTTTTCCTAAAATCTTCATTCTCCGAAGTAGCTCCGTGATGTACTTTTATTTTCTCGGCGACATCAATAGACGTCCTAAGGGCTATAGCCAGGTCATTAGTTATATGCTTTGAGCCAATTGGCAGTACCACGGCATGCAGTAAGTCCGCCTCTTCAAAAACAGTTAGGGTCGACGTGCCTCCTCCGAAATCTAGACTGAGCACTCCGTACTCCTTCTGATTTTTATCTAATACGGAGAGCGAAGCTGCCAATGGAGCAAAAACTAGCTCATTAACTTCTACCCCGTTCTCGTTCACACATTTAGCGATATTCTTCAAATATGGTGACAAACCATCAATTATGAAAACCTCGGCTTCTAGCCTAACGCCTTTCATGCCTAGAGGGTTCTTAACATATTCCCGGCCATCAACTATATAAGTTCTTGGTATAACATGTACAATCTCCCGATTGGCGGGCAAGCTGACAACCGACGCGGCCTGAAGGACTCGATCAATATCATTTTGAGAAATTTCATTATCAGCTCGCGAAACAGCTATAACTCCCCTCGATACCTGGTTACTTATGTGCAAACCGTTTACTGCGAGATAGGCCCTCTTGATATTCACCCCAGCCATATCTTGAGCCTGAGCTATGGCTTCTCTGACGTTATCTACACATTCCTCCATATCCACAACCATGCCTCGTCTCAAGCCATTAGACTGCGACGAACCAACACCAATAATTTCTGGCCTCAAAGTTTCGTCATTTATTTTGGCGATAGCAACTTTAATCTGAGAATTGCCAATATCAATACCGGCTATTGTACGCAACTTCATTATTTGTCAGGTTATACTAATTCTTCTAAGATTTTCTCCTGCATATCGATCATGGTCTTTTCGTCTTCCTGGGATAATTCATGATCATATCCAGCAAGATGCAGGAATCCATGGATACAAACTCTTATTAATTCTTCTCGAAAATCTATTCCCCTATCCTCGGAGTCTTTTTTTACAAAATCTGGACATACAAATATATCACCTAGTGGGATTATACCATACTTACTTAATTTATCATCGTCCAGCGGGAAGGATAGGACGTCAGTGACTTTATCTTTGCGACGATATTGTTTATTCAATTTACGCATCTCCTCGCTATCGATAAAGTTTAAGCTCAGCTCTATTTGCTTGTTAGCCATTTTCAAAGATTCGGCGCAACTAGAAAAGACCTCTTTTAAAAATGCAAGTGGGATAAGCTTATGAGTTGTTGTATTTTTGAAAACTAAGTCAATCATAAACGTCAGAGGCCGCCCCTCGTAAACTCGGGGCGGCCTCTGGGTATTTATTGTAATGCCTCTTTGACTAACTTACTCACCAACTGCCCATCGGCTTTGCCTTTTATTTTAGCCATTACCGCTCCGATGACTTTACCCATATCTTTGGGCCCAGCCGCTCCAGTCTCCTGAACGGCTTTCTCTACCTCGACTCTGACCGCTTCATCGCTCAGCTGTTCAGGCATATAGGGAGATATAAAAGCTATCTCCTCGTTCTCTTTCTCCGCCAACTCTGGACGGCCGCCATCGGTATAACTAGTTATTGAGTCCTTTCTTCTCTTTATTTCCGATGATACGACCTCGACTATCTCTTCGTCTGTAAGCTTGCTAAGCTCATCTGCCCCAGCTGCATCCAAACTAGCATCAGCCTTTATGGCTTTGCCCCTCTTCTCGAGCTCCTTGTTCTTAATGGAACTCATGACCATGCTCAGAGTCATTCTTTTCGCAGCATTACCAGACTTCATTGCCTCTTTCATGTCTGCCTGTATCTGTTCTTTAATAGCCATAGATTATATAGCGAGTATGGTTGGTTGAAAGACAATCCGGAGCCGAGCGGACAGGCGTCTGACTTCGACTTTGTCGAAGTCAGACGAGCGAGGCAAGGACTTAGAATAAAAACCTCGCTGGGATTTTCATTCATGTCGAACAATCAACTATACGAGCTGTGGGTTATAGATCAATTTCCTGCTTCATTTTTCTCTTCTCTTCCTCAAATGTTTCGTCATCGTATTTACCAAGTTTCTCCAGCTTTCTTCTAAGCTCACTTAAATGAAGGCCCATAATCGCGGCATTCTTCTCTTTCCTATCGGTCATATGCTTTTCTCTAAATTGTGATTTTTTTGCCCTAACCAAAACGCCGCTTTGCTGAACAAAGCGATTAAATCTTCTCATCAGACTACCTATGCTCTCATTTGGCTTTCTTTTTACTTCTACCATAAATAACCTCCTTTCATAATAAATAAAATTTATTTAACAATTTTTGAGCCCAACTTCTTGCCACCGAGTACGTGCATGTGAAAATGCGGTACCCCTCTCTGTGAGTCTGAGCCACGATTTATAATTATTCTATATCCATTTTTCAATCCAACCCTTTTCGATATCTTCTCGGCAATTAATAATCCCCTCCCCAGCAAAGCAGCGTGATTTCTCTTGAAGGCATCCATATCTTCAAAGTGTTTCTTGGATACTATCAACAAGTGCACCGGAGCTTGAGGATTTATGTCTTTGATAACAACGAACTCCTTGTCTTTGAAAATTGGACTGCTCTTAATCTCTCCTTTTATGATTTTACAGAATACGTCAGTGGCCATGACCATGCTTCAAATTAATTTTTAAATCTTTTCTTTATCTCATCAACGATTTTCTCTACCGGGATAGTCTCCTGAACTCCCGTCTCCATATCTCGCAATATCACGGTCCCATCAACGGCTTCTCTTTGGCCAAATATCAAAGTATATTTAACTCCGTATCGTCCGGCGATTCTCAGTTGTGACTTTATACTATCTCTTCCAAGTGACGATTTGGCTTCTATGCCAGCTTTCCTGAAATTCTCAAATAGAACCAAGCTCTTCCTTTTAGCCATCTCTCCTAATTGAGCAAAGAACAATTTTGGCTTAGGACGATGATCTGGGATGGTAGCACCGCTGTTTCTAAATATCGAAAATACCTTATCGAGATCCATAATGAAGCCTGCGGCCGGCGTTCTCGGCCCACCAAGAGTGTCAATCAGCTTGTCAAACCTGCCACCAATTATAATTGGGTCTATACCCTGCTCATCTTGCTCTGGTAAAAATCTGAAGATGGTTCGGCCGTAATAGTCTCTATCTCCAACTAACATCGGATTGAGTATGTACGGAATTTTCACTTCGTCTAAGTATTCCAGGACATGCTTGAAGTGGGTGCGACATTCTTCATCTAGAAAATCGACAGATTGTGGTGCTTCTTTACTTGCTTCGCGACAGTCTTCTTTCTTGCATAGCAATATTTTGA
>Ga0208373_1001050_pt1 | contig 39907 bp, 38 predicted proteins | sample RifOxyC2_FD_184036 | JGI IMG/M metagenome (GOLD analysis project Ga0208373, IMG submission 184036) | Soil microbial communities from Rifle, Colorado - Rifle Oxygen_injection C2 (SPAdes) | ecosystem: Environmental > Terrestrial > Deep subsurface > Rock core/Sediment | place: Rifle, Colorado...
ATGCCGGTGGCGGATGATAGGACGCTGTTATGGCAGGCCTACGTTAGCGGGAATAATTCCACGGAACTCGTGATTTACATTTTAGGGTATGTTGTGTAGCCCCGGCAAAGACTGCCGGGATCTAAGAGCCAGTAAGTCACTGCGTTCCAACTGACTCTAAGACAAGCTTATGTTGGAGGAAACAACTCAACCGAGTTAGTAATCTACATATTGGGGTATGTGGTGTAGGAAAAGAGGAACACGAGGAAATACTAACACGAATCACACGAATTAGAACGAATGGCACGAATAATTTATTCGTGGGATTCACCGTTGGCGCGGATGCTTACAATTTAAGCAGATAGTCGTTTTGCCTGAGCCATTTGCGGCGCTGTTTGTATTCCGGGTCTAAGCCGGCCACCTTATTCCAGAAGTTACGGGAGTGGTTTTTGTGCTCCAGATGCGCCACTTCGTGCGCCACGACATAATCTATCACGGCCAACGGCGCCATAATCAGCCGCCAACTGAAGTTCAAATTGTTGACCCGGCTGCACGAGCCCCATCTCTTTTGGGCGCCGGAGATTTTTATCTTCCGATACTGCAGTCCGGCCTGGGCGGCGCAGGTGTTGACCCGGGCGGTGATTACGGTCCGGGCCTGTTGCCGGTACCATTTAGTGAATTCCTGCCGGGCCCGGTCCTGGCGTTTTTGAGCCAGATGGAACGCCTTGTTAAAAACCAATGGGGCGCGCTGAATCGGCTCGACATATAGTTTATACGTCTCGCCCAGATACAGGAATTCCTCGCCGGCCACGAATCTTTTGGCCGGCGTTGCGCTGATTTGCTGTTGGGCCAGCTCCTGTTTCCGGGTAATCCAGCTCCGCTTGCTTTCAATCAGTTTGTTGATATAGGCGTCGCTGGCCTTAATCGGCGCCCGGATGACCAGGGTCGCGTCCGGGCAGACCTGCAGGGTGATGGTCCGCCGCCGGGAACGGATTATCTTTGGTGTGGTAATATCGGTCATTTTCGGCCTGACGTTCTATATTATAATTCTATTAAGCTCTTTACGTCCGAATCCAAATCAAGCCCGGCAATTTTAGGCACGTAGGTCAGGTCTATCAGGAATCGGATTCCGACCACCCGGCCGCCCTGTGACCGGACCATGTCGGTGACCGCCTGGACGGTTCCGCCGGTAGCCAGGACGTCGTCAATTATCAGGATGGCCTCGCCATTTTTTATGCAGTCCCGCTGGAGCTCCAAACATGCCGTTCCATATTCCAGCCCGTATTCCTTGGCGATGACCTTACCGGGCAGTTTTCCCTTTTTCCGGGCCATGACAAATCCGACCCCTAAATTTTGGGCGGCCATGGCGCCGATGACGAAGCCCCTTGATTCTATCCCGACCACCTTGTCCACCGCTGTCTTGCCTGAAGCGCCGGGCTTGCCGAATCCGGCGCAGATTAATGCCACCATGCGCTTGGTCAGGGCCGGGTCGGCCAGGAGCGGGGCGATGTCCCGGAACTTGATGCCTTTTTTCGGGAAGTCGTTTATCGTCCTGATGGCAGCCTTGATTTTACTGTCCGGTTGGTTCTTCGTTTGCCTGGCTGATTTTATCATAAGACAGCTCCTTCTATATTATTATTTGTCCGGTTACCGGGTGATTAGGTTATTCAGCCGTTTTTCTTGCCAGTTATTTCCTGCCGTATTATAATAATCATCGGCTTAAAGTCATTATTTTTGGGGTGTAATAAATATTACAGAAAATCACCGAAACTATTGACAGGCCCGGGTGTATTATATACCATGTGAATGACGGACTGGTGAGTCCGTCTAAATAATATGAAGCATAATAATTTGATGAAGCTTGGCTGGGTGCTGGGCGCAATCCTGCTGGCCGGCTGTTCCGCGGTATCCGAGGCGCGTAAGGTCCAGAAGCCCGAATCACTGCCGCCGGGCGAACGCACGGTCAAGGCGGCGGAAATCGGATTGACCAAAGATTCCGTTCTTTCGCTCAAGCAGGCCACGGAGATTGCCCTGAAATATAATCCGACTGTGGTCCAGTCCGGCGAGCGGCTGGCCTCGGCCCAATCCCAGCTGGCCGGTAAAAAGGGCGGTTATTATCCCCAAGTCAGCGCCAGCGTGAGCACGAGTAAAAGCGCGAATAAATCCGCCAATAGCAATTCCTATTCCACCGGGCTGTCCTTAAGCCAGTATCTCTATGATTTTGACAAGACCGATTCCCAGGTGCGGATTTATTTTTACGACGCCCTGGCCGCGGAATACGACCTGGCCCAGGCCCGGAAGAATATCATCTATTCGGTCAACGAGTCCTATTATAACGTCTTGCGCCAGATTTCGGCCGCGCGCCTGGCCGAGGAGACGGTCCGCCAGAACGAGAAATACCTGGAGCAGGCCAAGGCCTTTTTCGAGGTCGGCACCAAGATAAAATACGATATCACCAAGGCCGAGGTCAATCTGGGCAACGCCCAGCTGAGTTTGATTAGCGCCCGCAACGCCCTGTTCGTTAACCGGCAGATTTTCAATAATGTCCTGGGGCTTTCGGAGAATCCGGAATACCAGCTGGAGGAGTCGCCTATTAATATCGCAGACGCCGATTCCGGCCTGGGCCAGACCGAGAAATTATTCATATTGGCCAAGGCCAATAACTTCGAAATAAAGGCCCAGGAATCCAGGGTTAAGTCGTCCAGCGCATCGGTTGATAACGCCATTGCTGGGCTCTGGCCGTCCCTGTCTTTATCCGGCTCTTACGGATTTAGCGGCAGTGATTTCCCCTTGAACTGGGCCCGGAGCATTTCAGCCGCCTTGAGCCTGGACCTGTTCAAGGGCGGGCAGAAGATGGAGGCCATAAAAAGCGCCACGGCCGGCCTGAAATCGGCCCGGACCTCGTTGAGCTCGATGGAACAGCGCGTGTTTCTTGATATCACCCGGGCCCGGACCCAGATGCTGGACGCCTCCCAGAAGCTGGAGGTCAACAAGAAGATACTCCAGCAGGCCGAGGAGAATCTTAATTTTATCGAACAGCGTTACCGGACCGGCAAGGCCTCGGCCATAGAGCTGACCGACGCCCAGGTCTCGCTGACCAAGGCGCGGGAGAATATTATCCAGGCCCAGTTTGATTACCTGATTGCCCGGGCGGCGCTGGAAAAGATTGTTTCGGGGGACAGTAATAAATAGCCTTAAATGTCACCCTGAACTCGTTTCAGGGTCTAATGAGATGCCGAAACAAGTTCGGCATGACAGTTAAGCAGATCAACATAACAAGAAGGATTTGGTCTAATATGAAAAAGATTATTATCGCGTTGATTGTCCTGGCTATTATCGGGGCGGCTGTCTGGTATTTCTTTTTAGGCCGCAGCGCTAACGGAATAACAGGATACAAAACAGCCAAGGCGGATAAAGGCACGGTTATCAAGACGGTCAGCTCCAGCGGCGTGGTCCAGCCCTTGCAGCAGGTTCAGGTCGGCACCCAGGTCAACGGCCCGATAAAGAAATTATATGTGGATTTCAATTCCCGGGTAAAGGAGGGCGATTTGATTGCCCAGATTGACCCGGCGACTTACCAGGCGCGGGTAACCCAGAGCACGGCCAATTTAACCAGCAGTATCGCCAACGTCAAGAAAGTAGAGGCGACCTTAAACCAGTCCAAGAAGGAGCTGGAGCGTTCCAACGAGCTGGCCAAGCGGGAGCTTATTTCCGAATCCGAGCTGGACGCGGCGGTGGCTTCATACGATTCATTATTGGCCCAACTGGAAGTGGCCAAGGCCAGCGTGGCCCAGTCCCAGGCGTCATTAAACGACGCGGAGATAAGCCTGTCGTACACCACAATTAAATCCCCGATTGACGGAGTGGTGATTTCCAGAAACGTTGACGAGGGGCAGACCGTGGTGGCCAGTTTCTCGGCGGCGACACTGTTCGTGATTGCCAATAATCTGGCTAACGTCCAGATTCAGGCCAGCGTGGCCGAATCCGATATCGGCAAGATTGCCTTAAAGCAATTGGTCAGATTCACGGTGGATGCCTATCCGGACAATAAATTCACCGGGCGGGTGGAGCAAATCCGGCTCTCGCCCACCACGGTTTCAAATGTAGTTACCTATACGGTGATTATTTACGCGGATAATCCCGGAGAGAAGTTATTGCCGGGCATGACCGCGACCCTGTCGTTTGAAGTGGAGAAGCATGATGATGTTTTGCGGATACCTAATGCGGCGTTGCGTTTTATGCCGCCGGAGGCGGAAATGGCCAAGGTAAAGATTCTTGAAGACGCAACCGCGGTAATTCCTTCTGATTCAGAGGCGTTATCAGGCACGGCCCAGGCCAATGGCGCGCCCGGTACGCCGGAGGCGCGAAACGGCGAACGGCGCGGACGCGGCGGCTCGCCCAGGAATAAATCCTCTGGTAAAGAGGGGCAGGTCAGGAAACAAATCTGGGTTTTGGATAACGGCAATCTGAAGCCGGTCAGCATTATCATCGGCATAACGGACGGTTCTTTTACCGAGGTGCTAAAAGGCGATATCGCCGAAGGACAGGACGTGGTTACCGGCACGATTAAAAAAGGCGAAGAAGCGCTGGTGAATCCTTTTATGCCTCAATTCCCCGGCAGGAGACGATAACAGGCGTTAATTTTAATCGTTTTATAGCGAATATATATGCAACCCTTTATTTCACTTGAGAATATCACCAAGACCTATCGGCTGGGCGAGGTGGACATCCCGGCCCTGCGCGGCGTTTCGCTGACTATTAATGAAGGCGATTTTATAGCCATTATGGGCGCCTCGGGCTCAGGCAAGACCACCTTGATGAATATCATCGGCTGCCTGGACCATCCGACCGGCGGCAAGTATTATATGGAAGGCGTGGATATATCAACCCTGAACCGCGATGAACGGGCGCAGATACGCAATAAGAAAATCGGGTTCGTATTCCAGAATTTCAACCTGCTCTCGCGCACCTCGGCGCTGGAGAATGTTGAATTACCCCTGTTTTACGGTAGTGCGTTAACCACCAAGGAAAGACATACCCGGGCCCGGGACATACTGGAGCAGATGGGCCTGGGCGACCGGACCAGGCATTATTCCAGCCAGCTATCCGGCGGACAGCAGCAGCGCGTGGCTATTGCCCGGGCTTTGGTCAACCAGCCCAAATTCCTGCTGGCCGACGAGCCGACCGGTAATCTGGATTCCAAATCCAGCGTGGAAATAATGGAGATTGTCCGCAAGCTGAATAACCAGGGAATCACGATTGTGATGATTACCCACGAGCCTGATATCGCGGAATTTGCCAAGACCAAATTCCATATGAAAGACGGATTAATAGAATGAATGTATTGATTTCCCAGCGGATTGCTTTGAGAGCCCTGCTGCGCAACAAGGGCCGGTCCACCCTGACCATCATCGGCATCATCATTGGGATTGCCGCGGTGATTTCCGTTATTGCGGTCGGCCAGGGCGCTACGACCATGATAAAAGAGCAGATAAAAAGCATGGGCAACAATGTCCTGATGATTTTCCCGGGCAGCGCCCAGGCCGGGGGAGTCCATTTTGGCGGGGGCACCAAATCCACCCTGACCGTCAAGGATTGTGAAGCCATCGCCAAGGAATGCCCGACTATTCTGGCCATTTCTCCGATGGTCCGGGCCGGCGGACAGGTCATCTATAAGGACAAGAACTGGCGTTCCAGCCTGCAGGGCATCGGACTGGATTACCTGACCATCAGAAGCCAGACTATTGCCGTGGGCGAATTCTTTACCGAATCCGATATTAATAATGCGGTCAAGAATTGTATTATTGGGAGCACTGTGGTTGATAATCTTTTCCCTGATGAAGCCAAGGAAGATATCGTCGGTAAGATGATACGCATCCGGAGCGTGCCGTTTAAGGTGGTGGGCATATTGGAGCGCAAGGGCGCGGCGGCCTTCGGTCAGGACCAGGACGATGTGATTCTGGCGCCCTGGTCCACGGTTAACCGGTTCTTCGAGCATTCATCTTTTAATACGGTGGATAATATGCTGGCCAGCGCCAGGTCCACGGAACTGATAGCGCAGGCTAAATCAGAGATTACCGCGCTGCTGCGCCAGCGGCATAATATCATGGACGGCGCGGACGATGATTTTAATATCCGCGATATGACCGAATTAACCGATATGATTACCTCAACCTCAAAATTGATGACCATGCTGCTGGCGATGATTGCGTCCATTTCATTAATCGTGGGCGGTATCGGGATAATGAATATTATGCTCGTTTCGGTCACCGAGCGGACCAGGGAAATCGGGGTGCGCATGGCTATCGGAGCCCGGGGCAAGGATATATTGATGCAGTTCTTAGTGGAATCTTCTATCCTGGCTTCAATCGGTGGCATTCTGGGCATTACGCTCGGGGCGGTGACCGCGGAAATCCTGTCCCGGTCATTTAAATGGCCCATATCTGTTTCAATAAGTTCGGTTATTTTGGCGCTGGTTTTTTCGGCCGGCGTGGGCATCTTTTTCGGGTTTTACCCGGCCTGGAAGGCGTCGCGGCTGGACCCGATTGAGGCGTTACGCTATGAGTAGATTTGTTATGTTGACTGCAAGTAAAAAACTGGTTTTAGCTTTGCTCTGCCTGGCCGGTATTCTGATGTCTCCGATAAGAAGCGATATGCTTGATAATCTCCAGAGTTCAGAAGAACCGCCTGATTTAACCACGCCCGAATTGGTGCTGCGTTCCCAGGTCTATATGCTGGACCGCAAGGTGCAGGCCGCGCAGGTAGAAATCGAGGCGCTTAAGATTCAGATGATGCAGGCATTGAAAGACAACAAACTGGAACAGGTCAAGGAGCTCACGGATAAGACCAATCTGATGGAAAAGAATTTTAAGGATGCCCGGATAGAATTAGATATCTTAATCAGCAATTACCAGCGTGATTTTACGCGCCGGCCATTGTGGCGCAAACTGATGATAGAAATAGGGCCGCAATACACCTACTTTGATAATGACCTTAAGATTAACGATGTGGTGGGCACGCGCCTGAGAATCCATTTACGCCAGGATACCTTTGGGCGTTATCATTCCTATCCTTTTATCGGGGCGTCTGATTCGCCTCTGCGCGATATTACCAGTTCGCCGCTCATCATTGAATACCGCAATTCCAGCCATGAAGTTGATGGGCAGACCAAGAAGGGCCGGGTGGATACTTACCTGGCCGGGTTCGGCTTGAGCGGACAGCTGACCAAGAAATCATTTATTCATCTGAGTATTATGGGCGGGGTTCAGGAGTATTCCGATATGAAGCCGGATGATACCGGGCTGCTCCTTTCTTATTCTATGGGGTTGCAGCGGCAGTTCTCCGATTCATTCGCAACAGGGTTGATTGCCACCGAAGATTGGGTTATGACTAAGGCCACCCAATCTGACAGCCAGACCCGTTCGTTCTTTAATTTCAGTTTTAACCTTCTGGGGCGGATTAAATTTTAATATATGAAACAGCCACCAATGGTCCAGCACAGCGGTCACGGAATCACGGCCACGGTTTTGGGGTCTCTGGCTATCTGCGTGTTCCTTCTTAATACCACCATTTGGCTTTTCTTCCGGGTTGATAATCAGCTGGAATATCCTCATCAGGTTTTGCTGTCCGTGATTGCGTGTTTTAATCTGCTTATTATTATATTTGGATTAGCCAGCAGTTTTAAGGGGATTCTCCAGGCCGGACGTAAGAAAGTCCTGCCTCTGATTGGATTGGGACTGAATTTGTTCACCCTGTCATTATATCTCATTGTGATTATTACCTATCTGGCCCGGAAATATTTCTAATGTATGCCTTTTCACCTTGTCGGGATTGATGAAGCCGGCTACGGCCCGCAGTTAGGGCCGTTGGTAGTCAGTGCCGTGGTTTTTGAACTTCCGGATGCGATGCTCGTCAATCAACATCCTTTGCCGAAGATGGCTTGTCTCTGGAAAACTCTTTCTAATGTTGTCTCCGGCAACAGATTGCGCGATAAGAGCCATAAAGTGGTTGTCTGCGACAGTAAGGCTCTTTATCAACCGGTCAGGGGCATAAAGGAATTGGAGAAAACCGCCCTGGTTTTCAAGCGGCTGATTGACTTTGAGTATCACCGCTACAACGGATTAACCGTTCCATTATCAGCCGATAATAATGAGATTAACCATCTTGTTAAAACGCTCCGGATAGAACTCAATAAGAATTCTATCCGATTCTGCGAAGTCAAGGCTAGTATTATTGAGCCGGCGGAGTTTAATGGCGGCATCAGGCGGCTCCGGAACAAGGCGGATTTTCTCTGGGAGGTCTCGGGCGGGCTTATCAAATATTGCGTTGATAAATATAATTCAGATAGTCTGGTTATTATCCGTGCCGGCAAGCAGGGCGGCCGGAATTACTACCTGCCGTATATGCAAGGATTATTTGCCGGCAGAATAATCCATCCCGCGGAGCAGGGATTTGACAATTCGTCGTATGTTATAAAGGCAAATCCGTCATCTGATGCCATAATCAGCTTTATCAGGGATGGCGACTCATCTGAGTTCGTCATCGCCCTGGCTTCTATCTTCTCTAAGTATTACCGGGAACTGTCAATGCTCAAACTGAACCGTTTTTTTCGGTCGCATATCCCGTCGCTCAAGCCCACCAGCGGCTATCATACGGACAGTAGAAGGTTCATCAGGGTCGTTAACCCGCTTTTTAATAAGCTCAATCTGGACCGGAATGATTTTATTCGCATAAGGTAAGAACCTGCAAGAAAACCGTGCGTTTTTGCCACACATTCGTTACACTCAGTGTAAACTCCGATACCAAGACACTAAAAATATTTTCTTCGTGCCGTGGTGACTAAATTTATATTCCCATAAAATATTTATTTTTGGTTGACTAATCCGCGTATAATGTATTTAATGGGAATTCTTCGTAGCACTGAAAACTAACAAGAGTTAATTGAGAAGGGATAAATACTTTATGGCACGGCAATATCATATCGCCTTAAGCAGAGGCGAGGTAGCGCCCAATGTTTTGCTCTGCGGCGACTACTCCAGGGCGGAAAAGGCAGCTAAACTTTTTGACCGCATTAAACTTAAAAGGCAGAATCGCGAATTCGTGACCTATACTGGTTCGTATAAAGGATTACCGGTTTCGGTTATGGCTACCGGCATCGGTCCGGCCAATACCGAAATCGCCCTGATAGAACTTTCGCAGATTGCTAAGGACCTGACCATTCTGAGGGTTGGTTCCTGCGGCGGTTTGCAGAAGTATACGGCCGTAGGTGATTTGATTATTTCATCGGCTGCGTTGAGATTGGAAAACACCTCGCTCTTTTTTGTGCCTGAGGGTTATCCGGCGGTAGCGCATCATCAGGTTATTCAGGCATTGGAAGAAACCGCTGATGAGATGAAGCATAAGTATCACACGGGTTTAACTGCCACGGCTCCGGGATTTTACGGGGCCCAGGGCCGCTCGGTGGCCGGGTTCCCGGTGCTGACCCCGGACATTGCCAAATACTTTAGCAAGATTGGTATTCTTAATTTTGAGATGGAGACCAGCACGCTGCTGACCTTGGCTAGCTTGAAGAACTATCGGGCCGGCAGTATCTGCACCGTCTTTATTAACCGGGTTAAGTATAGCATAATTAATGAGGCGCTCAAGAAGCAGGCTGAATTAAAGTGTATCAAAACAGCTTTGGGCGCGCTCCTGAAATTGGATAATTAAACGAAACTAAAAGGGTAGGCCCGCCCGGACACCAGCCCAACAGAGTCATTCTGGCGGGGATGTCCGTTCGGGTAAATAGCTCAGCGGTACCCGCCCGAACGACCGAAGTCATTCGGTCGGGCGGGGAGCAGTGGAGATGTTTACAGTTTACGTCTTGAAAGACAAGAATAATAAACTCTATAAAGGAGTAACTAACAATCTTAAAAGACGGCTTTGCGAGCATAAATGCGGTAAAACACGAACAACCAGCGGGATGGAAGATTTGCAAGTAGTTTATACCGAAGAATACGCGAGTTTTATTGATGCGCGTAAAAGAGAATTGTATTTTAAATCAGCCGCCGGAAGGCGGTTTCTCAAGGATATTATGGGTAGGTAGCTCAGCGGTAGAGCAGTGGACTGAAAATACAATCAGACCATTTTTCATAACCACTTAGATTTCATATAATTATAAACACATCAAAGAGTTAGCGTCAATTTTTGAGTTGACAGGAATTGACAAGAATACCCGCTTTTTGACATGAAGTTGCAACACTAATGCAACATGAATTTGGATGCGTCTGGAGCGGACCAGTACAAGCGCAATCACTATTTCTCTGAATGTGCCTCATGCTTCAGGACATGGGGTCAAGATAATAGGGAGTCAACCTATTTCTCTATATGGCGTGTCTCAAAAGGTCGTGGGGGACTACACTAATACAAAAGAGGTATTGCATTTTTAAGAATATCGGTTGCCAGCAGTAAGCATTCCTCCGCTGTCTTTCCAGCGCTTGTTATAATATGGTATTCCTTTAATCCTTTTTCATAAATTTCTTTATTCGGGCCTGTTAATAACTCTGTGTCGAATATCCCCAGTGACGTTTCGTGTTGCCCAGGGTCAATTAAACATTCTTTAAGTAGCGAACCTTTTACTGGTTCTTTATAATGCACCTTTTTGGTAATCCCATGAACCCAGATATTTCTATAATGATTATGCAGTTTTAATATTTTATCCCTAAAAGGTTCCAGGCATGGATATTCGTTAATTAATATTTCTATTCTTCCTTGGTGCGTCCATTTTTGGGGGAGGATTTCTTTTCGTCTTTTAATTCCCCTGCCGCCTTCCAACTCAATAGATATTGCTTTGGCAACCGATTCGTCCGCTAAGGCAATGCATCCGAAATATAGCTGGTGATTCCAGCAGGCCAGCGCTTCAGCGAAAAAGAAAGCCGATAGTTGATTGGTAAACTTAATAAAACCATCTAACTCAGGCGATAGCTCCTTGATTGAGATGGTGGGCATAATTTCATTACAGGGCGGGTCAAATACAATTTGTTTTTCCATAATATGAGTTCCACATTACAACCCTTGAAGCAAAATGCTTACAAATCTGAATACCAAGTTTTACATTCTTTTATAATTTTCTTACCTTCAATAAATAGTTTTGAATCCCTTTCAATATCGCAACTCTCTTCGCATGCTGTAAAATGCTGCAATATTTCTTTTTCTAATTCATCTAACTTATTAATCTGTGCATACCTTAGAATCCTGGCAAGCAAATCAGCTCCCTCCTTAACAATCTTAATTTCTCTAAAATATTTAGATGCATCATATAGAATATCAAAACCAATCTCACCTGCCATTTTTATAAGTTCAATATCTTTTTTGGTTATTTTATGACTTGCCGGCCCTCTAAGACTGTAGAGAGGTATTGAATTATACACCACATTAGTTGCAGCCCGTATGAGGTCAATTGTTGTTCCAAATCTTACATAATCGGTCGCCTCGTATACGGCGGATAATACTTCCCGTCGAACCTCATATCCAAACTCTCTACCATAAGAATTAAGTTTAATTAATAATTTCTCGATTTCTTTCCAGTCGTCACGGGCAATCTCAATTTCATAACGAATTCGCATGACATCATATTGCGCCAATGTTGAGAGCATGCCAAAATTCTTACTCTTAGAGCGCACTTCTATTATATCATCTTGTTTATCTTTTATCTTTCTTCGTTCCCCTATATTTTTATACCACTCGTCACGATACATTTTTATCTCTTCTTGACTATACGCCTTACTTGTTCCACCTCTCTTGTGGATTTTGTCCTGACAATTCGGGCAGAGCGGAGCAATATTATCAGGGTCGTTATTTGATGGGTTACCATCAATATGATGGTTTTGAGGATTAATATCTGATTTCCTGCAAATACAGCATTTATGGTCGGCCCGGAAAAGAATATCCGCAGTAACTTTATCAGACAGCTTGGGTCTCTTTTTCACTCTTTTCTCCTTATTATGAAGTGATTTTATTATTGCAATCAAGTATTACACAAGGTAATGTCTTGGGTTTTTCAGTTTTATTTAATATATCTTTCAGATTATTTACTACCTGATTTCTAACCTGGATTACTTGAGGGTCATTTAGACACGGATTCGGTAATGGATATCTAATTGGTTGAACTGAGCCACCACCCGCCATGTTTTCCAACTTACCGGCCACAGCACCCCATAATGTTACAAAATGCCCAACTGGGAATTGCTCATCTGGAAGACTACTAAAAAGACCTTTCATAACGCTGTCATATTTATTAATCAATTCTTGTCCATCATTATCAAAACCTCGGTGCACGAAATCTCCAGCTTTTAACCATGCTTGACCATTTTTATTGCTACTAGCTGGCTGGGAAACAATAACATCTAATAAAACTACTTCATCAAATCCCATCTTAATTAAACTATCTGTCTCATCCTTTAGCTTTTTAACTTTTCCATCACCACATTTTAATGACTTTAACATAACATCTTTTTTGTCATCATCCCAGCATGCAAGACAAACCTTAACCTCTATTCCGATTAATTTATTGAGAACGGGCGGCCATTTAAATCTGCCTTCGTTTATTAGCTGGTTTCCTACAACATTCCATATACCCGTATAATCCCAACTGAGCCCATTTTTTTGACATTTTCGCTCTTTATTAAATAAAACTTTAAGTTCATCTGGTTTTAATTCACCTTCTAAAGGAAGTAAAATGACATCTACATCACCTCGGTAGGTATATTTGTCAGGAGGATTAGTAACGAGTATTTCTTTCTTTGTCCTAAGAAAAGCGCAATACATAGGTGAACAAATACCAAAAAAGGGGATTATCTGTTCAATTAAAGGGGAGTCAATAAATCTATCAACAGCAATTTCTTCTCGTTCAGAACCTATTTCAACGATGTATTTTTCATCTTGGTTTGGCATTGTAGTTTATTCTCTGTAACTGAACATAAGTAGGCAAAGTTAACCAGAAACTGACAGTAATGTACATCTGCATCTGTCATCAGGGTCACCTGGCTTACAGAATTCACCGGTCAGCTCTTTCTTCACTTCCTGGATTGTATATATTTTCTCATTCCTTTTAGCGCACAAGGGGCAGACAACTTTATCATTAGCCGTTGACCATTCAACTCTGGTAACACCATCATCAAGGCGGTTAATAATGTCCATCATATCCTTTCGCCAATCATCCACTATGCCTTGCATACCCATTATTACCTCCATCCTTTTCGTTGAATTACGCCTTTTAATCCTTGCCAAATCTGTCCACTTTCATTGAGGGAAGATTTAGATTGATATGCTTGATTTAACTTAATAATACGACCAATTAATGTACCTATACCTTCAATGTCACTTAACTTGCAAGCCTCTTCATCAAAACGCATCCCAAAATATTTTCCGGTTTCTTTTACTTCATTCTCGTCATAGAAAATAAAAACATGCTTATTAAGTGCTGTTGCGAAACCGATTTCCTGTTGAACCCATGCTGACATCACACCATTCCTTGTAAGAAATACAATAATGACAGTTGAAGTATTTAGATTGTCTTTAACTTTAATTGTTAATTTTTCACCAAATTGACGGTCATTTTCCGCTATATAAACCTCGACCCCATTATCTCCTAATATTTCTATAATATATTTTAGCACCTTAATATCTTTATCTTCGCTAGCACGGCTAACAAAAACTTTGAAGGGTATCTTCTCCGAAAGTGTCATAAAATTATCCTTCTCTTGCTTTTCTATTTGGAGTTAGTTTTCGCTATTAGAGGCGTAAAAGACAAAAGTATCATTACTAAGAAATATAAAATTGTTGCTATAACAGCTACTAAACAATTATGCCCAATTGTTTCTATCAAAAACACTAAAAAAACGATCGTGCCTGCGAGAACAGTAGTATAATACTGTATCTTAAAGGTTGTAATGCTTCTTGTCATAATTGACCTGTTGTCGTTAGGGGTTTTATCAATTTCTCGTAATCTTTTCGTGTAAGTATCATAATTACTTTTTTGGGCAAGCAATCGGACATTTGTAAAAATGGAGTACATTACCAGAAAAATAAGCGGGACCCATACTCCGCCAACAAGATTCAACACGTCAGAAGATTTCTTGCTATAAATAAATACCAGCATAGCGGCAACAATACCGAAATACCATTCTACATATTTCATTTGTAATATTTCGGTATGAATAACGTATTGCCATTTAGCCTTGTATTCTTCTTTTATTATTTCTTCGCACATATTAAACCTCCTTGATATTATTATTTTTCGTATCCGCCATATTAAAACTAACGGACTCCTTTTTTTGTATTCCTACGATTTCTATTCGGTTACTATAGATGAAAATCCTCTATAAGTCATTAGATATCTTTAGAAGTTAAAGTGTTAAATCATATTATCTCCCAATCAAAATCCGCTTTCCGCTTCTTCTGTTAAGGACTTCTCCATTCTTTTCTTGAGGCTCTGCACGATTTTTTCTGCCCACTGATGAACATTTTTATTCGTGTCTTTAGACCATTCTTGTGCAATATTAATCTTTCCTTCAAGCCAAGAAGATTCCGGCCCAGACCAGGAACCTGTAGTAAAACTTCCATATAAATCAGATTGTATATGCTTATTATCCCCATAGTTGCTCAATAGAAAATGTGCTAATGGGTGTATTGGAATACCTCCGACAGGACAGATGCTTGAGACAATTCTTGGTCCATTTGTGCTGTTTTTATTAATCCAGTCTATTATGATATCAGTAGGAATGTTATCAATAAACCATTTATCAATAGACAGATGGAGCCTAAAAGAAGCGATGTTTTCTTTCGTTAATTGTTCACTTATAATACCCCATATTTCAACTGGCTTTATTTTTGCTGCTTCGCCAAGAATCTGCATCCTTCGATCATTAGATAAATACAAAGAATGCTCATTTTCGAAGGCGGGTAAAATTATTTTAACAATCTCTATGGCATGTTCTTTAATATATCTGTCGGCAATTTGACCCCAATGCCATTCTGCATTCCCTCCTAACATAACTCCCATCTTAAGAGATTGTAGAGCCAGAGCTTCCAGTTTTGTGGTTTCGTCTGGATGTTCTCTTAACCATTGATCAAGTATGTCTATTGTTACCCCTATTTCTTTTTCTCCACCAGAAAGAGATGTTTCTAATAATAATCTAAAATCTTGAATTGATAATTTTGTCGGCCATGCCCCAATCACCAGTGTTCCTAAAATCTCATGCTTGAGTAGCCCGTTTTCGACTAATTTACATAGCCTCTGCACACCCCGGGTAGTTGTTGGTCCCCGCCATGTGCATTCAAATACTGCATTGGCAAGGGAAGGTTCAGAATTAGTCCATGCATCTAAAGTATCCTCCCACCAAATTAATTCTCCATCATCAATTCTTCCATGCATATAGCTTGCAACTAATGTTAATCCCTTATTTGTTTTGGCAACATTAACAAGTGAATCTAACCAATATTTATTCTTGTCGAGATTCCCAAAATGCCTTCCAAAAATCCAAACATTTTCTGCTTCTCTAGAAGAAAGCCATTCAAGATTTGCCGTAAAAAGTTCCGGATTTTTAAATGCTTCAACTGCTAATGCTATGATATTTTCATCCGCTTTCTTAAAATGTGTTTCTTTATTCCAATCAATCGTGGATCGATGTCCCACCCATCTTTTCAAACGGTCAGCAGAACTTATCCCTGTTAGCTTGCCGGCCAGTTTTTTTAGTCGTTCGATTAATTCTTCCGGCAAGTTTTTGCTGTCATAATGAATGCTGGATTCAATACCATGGCGCAAAGATGCTTTTTGCTCATCTGTGAGACTTAGAGGTTCAATAAAATCACATAGTTCATTTCCTAACCCTAAAAGTAGCATACTACGACAATTCAGAGTATTAAAAGCTTCAATTTTTACTTTTTCGCTGACGTCTGCAAATGCCGTTTTTAACAACTCAAAAGCTTTTATTCTTATCTCTCGAACTTCTTTGTGTGTTTTAGGTTGCCATCTTCTCGGGGCTATTCTACTTGATAAGTGTTCTCCGGTAGTCCACCCAGTTTCATGAGTTCTGAAAGCAGCATCAAGCGCTTTTACAGCTAATATGCGGCGTTGTTCTGCCGGACTTTTAAGAATTTCTTCAATAAGATCTAATCTTTCCATTGCAGGCACGGCAGTTCCGCCTAAAAATGTCAGAAATAAACTTATCCAAATACCAGTAGCGTTATTTCCCCAATTTTCATTCTCAGCCTCGGCAAGGGCAAGCAGTAGTCGAGCAGAGCCATTAAAAGTCTCTGGAAGCCATACTAGTTTTTCTAGTGTGAATATAATATATCTTCGTCCATGATCTATATTCCTTAGTTGTTCAGGTGTTAAACTACCTAACAAACGTTCTAATGTCTGTAATCCTGCTTGTGGGTTAGCTTCTGCAAGCGTACTGAAAATCTCTGCTTTTAGTTCATCATTGATGCTATTGAAATCTGGGAAAAACCCTTCTTGAGACAACAATTTAGTAACGACTTTTTGTGCTTGTTCGTGATCCCCGAGAGTTGCAAGCCTTCTTATAAGATTTTTCTTGCCCTCAACATAATGCAGTTTCTCAAGAAGGGCAATCATTTCTTGTTCTCCTCTTTCATCCCAAACTTCAGCTGCAAGCCATATAGAAAGTAAATGAGGAGTAACATACCTATAACGCCCTTGCTTTACTATTAATCCTCTTTTATAAAGATGGTTAATACTTTGGCAGATATCTGGCCATGAGATTGCCATAAATTCAGCCAAAGTCTTTCCTTCTACCGATAAATCGCCATCCCATCCAACTCTTGTAAGGATAGAAACAGATTTTAAAGCATTAAATTCCTTTTCATCAGGGATGAGTTTCATCAGCAATTCTTTAATATTCCTGTGTTTAATGAGATCGGCTGTGCTTACTACCATATCAGGGAATTTTTTTATCGCACCTATGATTGCCATAGCTAATTTCACATAACCGCCAGACATCTCAGCAATAAAATTAACAATGGAGGTAGTGAACGATTTTTCTATTGTTTTAATTAACTCCTGCATTTGGGCCGTGGGTAATGTTTCAAGAGTCAATATTTCTCTTATGTCTGACATTCTAAATGCTATTGGATGTCCTATGGTAATTATGCGTAACCTTCCATTAGATGTATTCGCCAGCTCGGCTTTCTTTTGTGCTTCTTCAGCGGAGATATCATCAATTACAAGTATTGCTTTATTTTGAGTGTTAGTCTCAAACCATTTGAATAAACCAAGAGGTATGTCGTCGATACTTCTTGCATATAGTACCAAGTTAGCCAGAGAATCATCCTTTAGAGATTCAAGCACTAATCTTGTTTTCCCTACTCCTGGCAAACCTTCGACTCGTATATGTATCGCCCCCGTGTCTTTTTTGAGTTGCTCCCGGATAGTATCTATATACTGCTGTCTAGTTGTATCGCAGAAAAAGTTAACTGATTGATGCAATGGATTAGATGCCCACTTTTCTAAAGTCATAAGCTCACCGATCGGATGATTAAAATGGGGTAATAATGCAATTGTAGGATGTTGAGAAATCCATGATGATATGTCTGAGGCCGTATAAAATTTGTATTTCGCATTTGTGATTCTATCTTTAATGCCCTGCTCCCGTGTTGTTCTCGTTTTCTCAGTATAATCGCTATTGACGGCTAAACAATAATAAGCTCCGTTATTAATTGCTTTTCTAACCCCTTGTTTTTCTATTTCAGTTTTAATTTCAGATGGAGAAATATTCCCACTCTTGAACTGCCATATACTTTCACCTGAAGGAAGCCAATTGGATGTAATATTAGAAGGCGTTTTTATAATCTTTGCATCAATTCCGCCATCAGGGTCATTGATGCGTTCTGTTGTATGGATATCTGCAAGTGGAATTTTGTGCCCGGATGCTTCTATTTTAAGGAGACGGTTCATCACATCAGTGAATTTTGCTGCATCCAGGTTTTCTATTTCCTTTGCTGAAATGCTAAATAAGGTCATGTTGATTTCCTTTTTGATATATATTATTAAAGCCAATCATTATTAGCTATGCCAACATTTCGTAAATAAGTTTTGTTTTTCAGGAGATTAGGCAACTCTGTGTCAGGATCTGGTTTTACATTATTACTTCCCCGACGTATAAAGATATCTTTTGTATGGTAGTTAAAGTAAGGCTTTTCATTACCTTCCGTAACTTTAATAACAACCACACGATGGCCATCATACGCACTATCTTTAATTTCTATTTGTGGTACTCTAATAATTTTGTCGCCAATAAATTTACGGATTTCACCAACGTATTCTTTAATGGCTTGTTCAGGTTGGTTCATTCCTGGTAATTCCTTTTCTATTCCTTCCACTATACAATGTTTATTTACTCCAATGATGATTACTCCGCCTGCTGTATTCGCAAAAGATATGACACTTTCAATTATTTCATTTATCTTTGGTGTGCCTATTTTTATATACGGCTTAAATTCAACTCTGTTGCATTCGCCTGTGTTCAATGATTCTTTTATGATATCAGATTCTTCTTTTTTGGTAGTGTGCTGTATTACCCGGGGGTGTCCCATTGTCCAAAATCGGCTTTCCTTTCGGTAGTCATAGAGTGTTTCATCTTCGCCTATTAGGTAAATCTCTAAGTCTTCTGCAAATTCGGGAACTTTTAATGAAACTATGTTATTGGCCGAATCTTCAAATGCTACTGTTTTTCCCCCACGCCCCCAACAACCTTTTATGCGCAAGTTTCCTATTGATGAATCCGACTTTTTGACTTTTATGACAATATTTTCTTCTTGGTATTTAATTTCTTCAAAGCGCGCTCGGCATTCAGGTAGGAATAATAGTGTGCTTCCAATTCTGCCGTCCGAACCGTTGTGAAATTCATTAAATTTAAGCCATTGTTGTATGGCATCATAACCTTGCTTATAAAACGGTAATTTAAAAGTTAAAAGGGGATTGTATAGTTCTGATAGATTGTTACGCGAACTAGCGGTGTAAAGATCGCCTGGGTAAATTGAGTAATCATTCATTCCTGGAATAGGCTCGCATTGCCAATATTGAGTTGATATCCCGAAAACTTTTTCATTATCGATTATGGTATCCTGATTCTCGTCATTTGTTTGCTCAATAAAAGGAATAAACGTCTCTAGACTAAGCCACATCTCAAGAAGATGGACATTTTTATATAGCAAACTTTCTTGTTTAGGAGGTTCTTGATTCTTAGGGAATGCTTTTATGAGGCATAATGCATTCACCCATCTTTCTCTATTGTTATAATCTCTTACGGCTGCGCAATGAATGCATATATCACCATAATATGCTTTATTTGATTCAATGGTATTTTTTATTCTGTCTATAACGAATGCTGACTTTAGATTACTTCCTTCTTTTAATGAAATCATAAATTGTCTCCTACATATGGAATTATAGTCACTATGTTTCGCGTTTCAAGGAAATTATATGATTATAGTCCGAACGTGGATGTATGCGGTTTATATAATTAAAATCTTGACAAAATTAGTTTATTTGTTATATTAATGAACAGTTAGGCGAAAGGTTCGTAGTTCATAGGGACTGCGAACCTTTTTTATTGGTATTTCGTAAGGTTTCCTCGTCTGAAAATTTCTCACAAAATATTATTTTTCCGGCGGTTATAGCATTTCAATTTGTCAAAGAACAATTATCTGTTTAGGTATAGAAAAGCTTAATAAATCCCTCGTTCTCCAGACGATACTATGCCTGGAAAATCAGCAAAATTAGGCATTCCAGGTCAAAATAGCATATCCCAAAAGGTTCATCTTTCCTATGAAGCATGAACGATTGAATGAAAGGATACAAGTATGGCTTTTAAAAAGCGATGGTGTTTAAACTCAACTGGCATCTGGACGAAGGGAAATTCCTAACCGCGGTAGAGGTAAACAGGTTGACAGGTTTTTTGAAGGTACGGCACATCGAAGCGATGCGAAAAAACAGAAAAATCGGCATTAAAGATTGGTTTGTGATTGACCTGGGATTATCTACCGGCTTACGAGTAAGTGAGATCTCAAATCTATGTTGTAGTGACGTCTGGATTGGAGCCGGCAGGGCAAGCCTAATCGTCAGAAATGGGAAATGCGGCAAGCAGAGAATCGTGAAATTTGGAGATGATTTCAAAGAACATCTGGTTGAATATCTAGAATGGAAGCGGAAAAATGGAGAAAAATGCGACATGGGCACCCCTTTGATTTTGTCAACCAACACAGGAGGAAAAATGACTACACGTGGACTACAGAAGGTTTTTGAACGGAATGCCCAAAAGGTTGGAATTGTTGGGCATTCAATACATAGCCTTAGGCATACTTATGCAACGTTTTTGTTGAGGGCTTCAAGAAATCTGAGGTTAGTTCAAAAACAATTGGGACATAGTTCCATAATGATTACGGAAGTATATGCAGATATTCTGGACCTTGACTTAGAAAAGGCGTTACAAAAACTTTATAGATGATTTAAGTGAGCAAGATTTCCGAGCAGGAAAAGTCTTTTTCTCTATAGGAGCTATATTGAAACTCTAAAATGGAATCCGTCAGGTTTGAAATGACGGATTCCGAATAAAAGGAGGTGCTGTATGGAAAACGCAAAACTGGTAAAATGGGCAATGCTCATCTTATTAATGAGCATAATGGTTGTCGGCTACGGCGGGCAATGTGATTTACAAAACAAAAATGACAGCGGCAGTAGCCCCGCGCCGGCTCCAATTGTCACAACACCGGATATCACCGCGCCTTCTGTCCCGACCGGGCTTTCAGCCAACGCAGTTTCTTCATCCCAGATAAACCTTACCTGGAATGCCTCCAGCGATGCGGTTGGTGTAACTGGATATTACGTTTATCGTAATAGCTCTTATGTGGGGGCAAGTTCAACTACTTCATATAGTGATACCGGGTTATCGCCCTCAACTAATTATACCTATACAGTAGCGGCATATGATGCGGCGGGCAATTCAGCGCAGAGTTCTCAGGCATCTGCCACGACAAGTAGCGGGGGTGGTGGTGATACCACCGCGCCTACAGTCCCGACCGGGCTTTCAGCCAACGCGGTTTCTTCATCCCAGATAAACCTTACCTGGAATGCCTCCAGTGATGCGGTTGGTGTAACCGGATATAATATCTATCGCAATGGTACATATTTAACATCTGTTGCCGGCACTTCCTATAACAATACCGGATTGTCGCCCTCAACTACTTATAACTATACAGTAGAGGCCCTTGATGCTGCGGGTAACCCCTCAGCACAGAGTTCTCAGGCATCTGCCACGACCCAGGCAGGAGTTACAGTACCTGACCAGGTTGGTTCTCCCACACCCAGTAATGGTTTGACTGGCGTATCCACCAGTCAGCAGTTAAGTTGGGCATCGGCCAGCGGCGCAACAAGCTATGATGTTTATTTCGGCACCAGCAGTCCGGGGACATTTATCGTTAATCAGGCCGGCGTGAGTTATGACCCGGGCGTGCTAAGTTATAACACAACATATTACTGGCGGATTAATTCCAAGAACAGCGCTGGGACAACAAGTGGTCTTGTCTGGAGTTTTACTACTCTCTCGCCACCTCCTAAAGTAACATTAGTTTCACCGAGCAATGGTTCAACCGGCAGGCCCACCAGTCAGCAAATAGATTGGGCATCAGCTAGCGGCGCAACTTCTTATGATGTTTATTTCGGCACCAGCAGTCCAGGGACATATAAAACAAATACTACCGCAACGATTTATAACCCAGGCACACTGGCTGACTACACTTGGTATTACTGGCGGATTAACTCAAAGAATGCGGCCGGAACAACTACCGGTGATGTCTGGAGTTTCAGGACAGCGCCAGAATCAGGGACAGTTACATTTAACTGTACTGGAGCCGTGCAGTACTTTACTGTACCGGCTGGTGTAAATTGGATCACAGTGGATGCCAGAGGCGCTCAAGGCGGTCATGGCTACTACGGGTCTACTGCTGGCGGTAATGGCGCCCGCGTGCAGGTAATGCTCTCTGTCACGCCTGGCGATTTCTTCTATATCTATGTTGGAGGTCAGGGCGGTACTGGAGGTATTAACAGCGCTGGTACTGGTGGCTATAACCTAGGAGGCGCTGGTGCTGGTTACTACGGTGGTGGCGGTGGCGGTGGTCGTTCAAGTATGACTATCATTGGTAATAGTAACACTGTTTATGCTGGTGGAGGTGGTGGTAGCGGAGGTCGTGGCGCTGGTGGTACCGGTGGTGAGAACGGTGGCTATTCTGGTACCGCTCAGGGTGGTTTCCAATTTCAAGGTGGAGGTGGTGGTAGCGGCTACAACGGTGGCAATAGTGGCAGTACTGGTAGTCAAAGTGGTGGCACCGGTGGTAGCGGAACCATATACGGCGGAGGAGGCGGTGGTGCTGGCTACTATGGCGGCGGCGGCGGTGGTGGTAGCAGTGGTACTGCCAGCGATAACTACATTGGCGGCGGTGGCGGTGGTTCAAGTTATTCTACCGGGAACCCAACTTTTACAAGCGGTTACCAAAGCGGTAACGGCCAGATTATTATTACCTATTAATTCAATAAAAGTAAATTCAGGGGACGTTCTGAATAAGGCGTCCCCTGAATTCCTAATTCCTGAACATTATGGGATAGTCAGAGTAACTTCTGAATTTGGCTGGGTCGCACGGTTTAGAAGCGAATACCAAGAAGTCCGCCATCTTTTTTTGCATCAGTTAATGTTAGAACGACAAATTTATCAAAGTCAAATTTACCAAGGTCGTTTCGTGGAATACTATCAGAATTCATCGTGCAGATGTACTGAAATCCTTCTTTGGCCGACATTGCTTCTGCCAATTGTAGCGCTTTTGCTTTTTGTCGTTCATCTACATCTGCAAAGATGATGCTGTCGTGAACCAAAAATGCTGGTGTCTTCGTTTTCTTAGCCCAAAGTTTTGCAAGTGTTAAATCGTAGCAGAATATTTTCATATTACCAATACCATGACTGCCAGACCTTTTGATGTCGACATTAAATTTGTATCCATTCTTCGATATATTTATTGAAAGCATTCCAGATGCTTCGTATAGATTTTGCGAGAATTCATTAAAAGAAATAATTGCCGCTTCTTTTTGTGCTTTGCGTTCATTTAAATCGTTATTTGCTTGTTGTCGGAGTAATTCTTGTTCGACAACGATTGAACTTCTGCCCTGTTCGAATTTTCTAAGGTTTCCTAACCTTAATGTAATATCTTTAAGTTGAGCGACGGTATTTTGATGATTAGTTTGCAACATAGTGTATTCCTGTATAGCGCCATGCGTTTTAAGTGTCTGCATTAATTCGGCTCTTTTTTCTGTAAGAGCTTGAATTGCTTGATCCCTTTGAGTAATTAATTGTTTTATTTTTTCGATTTCCGAATTCAAGAACTCTTTTCTATTAACTACAACTCTTTTGTGGAATTCCATTACCTCATCAATTTTTTTTGAGACATTATCATTAAATATTAATCCTGCTTCTTCATATACGCGCGCGACTTGCTCTGGTTTAGCATCTTTTTCTTCTTTAATACTTGCTTCATAATTTTGAAGGATGCGTTTTTCATTAACATTTAGATTTATATACTCGTGGATTTGTTCTGTAAGTATATTTGCTGATTCCTCAATTTCATGATATTGGCGGTGTACTTTAAAACTATCTAACTGTTCTTTTTCCTGCTGCATTTGAGATTGTAGACTAATTTTTGCCGCTTCAAGTTCACCGATGTTGCCCATTAAATCTGATATTAATCCAGCTGTTGCTTCTTGCTTTAGTTGGGATAAGATTTTCTCTCTGTCTTTTAATAGTTGCCACTTTGTAACGTATTCCCATCCAAGGCCGAGAAGGTAACAGTTGTTAACTTGCATATCCCATTCTTTTTGGCTTTTATAATGCTGAAATGGATTTAGAAACGCACCGCTATGCCCATTTTTCCTTACAAAATAAGAAATAAGGCTTCTGAATGTAGGATGATATTTAATATCATATATGGGTTGAATATCATAAACTAATGTTCCTAACACTTTTGTCCAGTCATTCCTAGATATTATCTTTCTACCAGTTTTTTTGTCTATTACTGGTTTTATCGTCCATTGAGAACAATCACCATCTATTATAATTTTATTGGTATCAGAAGTATTCCGGCTTATTGCATATTTCTTCCCCGCTAAGTCTATTTCTAACGTGAAGGTCCATTTGTCTAATTGTTGTTTGCTAATGGTCTCGCCTTTTTTACCGCCGAGACAAAAATGAATGATTTCAATAAGAGTTGATTTGCCCAAACCATTTCTTGAATCCTTATTAGAAGATTCTTTTGTTCTTTCTGCCAAAATAACATTGAACCCCGGTTTAAATTGCACTGTTTTAAAAGACGGTTGATCAGCTCTAATTGAATAAATCATTTTGCCACCCTCACAATTAAACCTTCTTTGAATTCAATTAATCCTAATGTATAAAGCATGTCTAGCCCGAGAGTGAATATTTCAAATGTTTTAATCTCGGGGGAATTTTTTGTCTTATCCCATAGCAAGGTAACTGAGTGTTGCCCATCAATATTCTTCAGCAATGTAGAACCGATATTAAGAAGCGAGTTTGACATCGTAATATGTTTTGAAGGGAGTATCATTTTTCAAAAACCTCGCATTTCCCAAAAAGATATACTAGAACTGCCAATCCTGCGGCTATTTGCTTGAAATCATTACTTCTTCCCGAAGCAAAATCCATTAACCCTTTGAATAAATCATCTCCTGATAACTTTTCCTTATCTTTAAGTTTTTTATACTCTGTTACAAACCCTTCCTTAAGCCTGTCTCCAAAATCTGAGTCTGGATAGTTATTAATAAAGCTTGTAACTTGATGTGCCTGTATCATTCCTGTAGTAATTAGTTGTTCTGTGACAGGAGATAATGCATTCTTTTTTATTTTATCCTTAGGGGATACTATGGTATAGGAATCATCCGTCTTCGCATGGCCGGAGATAAGATATTTTGTAACCATATCTAATTCGGCGAAAGTGATATTTCCTATTTCAGTTTTGAGTCTTTGAGACACCCATGACTCATAATCCTGCTTAATTTTTATTAATTCCTCGCTAGTATGGCTGTCAGATTTTTTATGGCAATTTCTGCACAAGAGAATTAAATTGTTCGAAGAATTGCGTTGGTCATCTGTCATGGTTGGGTCGTATCGTGCTGAGCCGGACTTTCGACCGTAGATATGAGCCTCTTCGGCGAGTATGGTTTCATCTCCTCCTTCATTTTTCAGAATGAGCTCCGCATGGCAGATAGCACAAAATCTGCCATTCTTCATGCAGAGCTTCTTCATTTCCTTTTCTTTTATTATACTCATTTTTGAAAGTTTTGCTAAGAAGATATTAGATGGTTAGAATACTTCTTGTTTGTGCCATTGTCAATTTATATATAAATTCGGCTTCCTCCTTTCATTTCTTAATGAGTTATTAGAAATTTATAAACTTTGTTGTAGGTATAGGAAAAAACATCTGTGCTTTTGGAATTTTTTTACTCTATGAGGTCTCCAAAGAATCCTGATTCTTGATTTCTTTCCCAATCCTTTTGCGTAATTGGTTGATGATTTGTTGTAACGAGTTCAATTACTCTTTTTAACACAGCAGTCACTTTTTTATTTAATTTGTCATCCGTTAAATCGAACAATATTTTTAGTAACTTTGGTTTGTCTAAGCCATAGTTAAGTTTTTCTTTGTAAAGGGTAGATAATGGACTGCTCTTTCCGGAATCGAAATCAGATACGCATTTTTCAATTTTACTTGATTGGAAAGCATATCTATTTTCGCTTAAAAGAGTCATTGCTTGTGCGATCTCATTAGGCGAAAAATTATCAAATTCAACATTTCGCTTCCAGAGGTGAATATATTCCTCTTTAGTAACTTTGCGTTTAGGGTAGAGTTTTGAAACGGCTTGTACAAGGTCATTCTTTATCTTTGAGACTCGTGCCTCATCATCAAGAATAACAAACACAATTGTTTGTCTGCAATGATAGTAGTCGATAAACCTCTCCATAGCACCATATTTATCACGACCCTTCTTGCCGGTAAATCCTTCGACTCCATGAATATTTACGACCTCTATGCCAAGGCGTGAAAATGACATCCCGAAAACTTCTTCAACAAGACGAGGGAACTGTTCGTATTCACCGTCGCCTTCAACTAAGAGAATTAGTTTTGGCCTTGGATTAAGATGGTACTGATTTGTAAGGAACTCCAAATATTTCAATTCATCTTGTGTTATTCCTTCTCCACGAAATGAATCATTTGTCCAACTTGGTGATTCATCCGGGGGATGTAATTTCACTCCTGTTAAGTCTTCGTAAAATAAGCGAAGCATATGTTCCATGGAATACAATGCTTGTGCAAGTAGGGCGTAGCCCCGGAGTCTCTTTTTCTGTTCTACAGAAGTAAAACTAATAAGTCCGTACCATTGGGCCAAGGGATCAATAACTTGTGCATCCAATGCGACTGTTCCATGAATCTTTTTTACCTCTTCTATTGACAGACCCATGCTGGCCAATATTGATTTGGCATTCCAATTACGGGAATATTCATCCCAATCCCAATCGTGATAATCATGCCCATAGGACACCGAAATAACCCTGCGATCTGATTGCGTTAGGGGAAAGTATCTGTTTGATATTGCTTGGCAAACCATTCCAGCGGGATCACCTCTTATGCCACTTTTTTGAATGGCAGGGATACGCTCTTTCGACATGCTTGAAAACTTCTGTGTTACATTATCGATAGTATTTTTATCGTAATCGAACCACCACTCCATTCCCAATGATATTTTAGTCTGTCGTATTAAATTATAAAGAGTATAGCACTGAAAAATTGAATAAAAACTTTCTACTCTATGACGAAGTTTCTCTTTATCAAAGAATGATTCCCACGGTTGAAATGGCCGCGAAGATGGGTCATACAGATACCCTTCATTAAACCAATCTAAGGCATAGTCCTTTTCGAACCAGAAATCTGCATATTCTTCTTTTGTATCTCCAGACCATTGTTCTCCATCTTTCAAAATGCCCAAATCACGATATGGTGTTCCATTATCAATATGTTCGATTTTTTTCTTAATTTTAGGATACTGAACACGAGCGAATGGGTAAAAAATTCCTAATTTTTCGAATTGCTCTAACTGCTTTCTTGACGTTTGCACATCACGATCTTTACAATATGTGATGAATCTATCTGTTGGAAGAAAATCACAAGTTATAAACAGCTCGTTTTCTATAACGTACTTTAAGTCCAACATATAGGCCTTACGACTCTTCCTTGTTCATTCGAATAAAATCAAGGAATTCCATCCCTAAAGCCGTGCACTTGAATCTTTGTATTTGCTTATCTATTTTTCCTTTTGGATCAAATGGAACACGACCACTCACAACGAATTCTTTATTTGCTAATGTATCAATTGACGAATAAATAAAGTTTTGATCAGCCTCGTTAGTAGCTTTTAGTATACGACAGATTTCGGATATGTTCAAATAGCGCTCTATTTCCGGTCGAGAATGCCGGGCTGATAAAAATTTTAGCACATGGATATGTGTTGCATCAAGAACATCTATCGCTCTGATAAAATGATTGATCTTATCTGATGAAAATTTTATTGGTTCTACAATCAAGCTGACAAGTGCTCCTCTTAGCGCCGCCAATTTTTCTTTCTGGATCTCAGCAGATACGCGCTTTAATATGCTCTCAGAATAATATGAAAATTCATCTGTGGCAAAGAATGACTTGTCAATTGTTTTCAGTCTGTCTTTCAATATTTCTATGTCTTCAGCAAGATTGCGAATGAATGCCTCAATTTTCTTGCGTCTTCTTTCATCGATTGTTCCAAAAACAGCTTCAACAATTGCGCTCCCAATACCGTAAGGAACTGCTTGTAGGCCAGTGCGGACGGCCCTGCTAAACTTTTCCTGCATGGTTAAGGGTATGTCAGGATTGTTTTTAAATCTATCGGGCAATATATTTTTTTTATTGTCCATTATTAATACGAATTCTTAAAAATAAATCTACACAAAAATAGCATAGTTTAAGTGAAAACGAAAGATAAAATGATTCTTTAATTACTTCTTTTAGTTTTATTTGTTCTTGCATTTTCTTTTATTTCCAAAGCGAAGCATTTATTAATCCTAAGGGTAATTTATCGTTTCAAAATAACCTTTTTATAAAATTAGGAACAAAGTTTTAGTAATTTCGCTATGGGACTGACATTCGGGCTGTCCGGTATTTTTAATCGTTACTGGCTTGCTCTTATTTCATGAGAAAATCGTCCCTGCCTATTAGTAACATAACAACATTTATCTAAAGCGGTCCTCTATATCCATCACCAACTCGTGACTAAACAAATGCAATCTCATTGCAATTAGATTGTAAAAAACTATTTGTAAACGGGGTGGTAGGAATGATTGATTCGCAAATGAAAAGAACTTCTGAACAACGTGCGGCGGTTATGAGCTGGAATATAGTTAGCCGTATCTGTGGTGCAAAACACCTGAAAAGTATTGTTCTTGCTTTTGGCGATAACATACGCTCGCAAAAGTCGCTTGAACGTCTAACAAAAATAAATGTCTCACACATTAACAGAAATCTCAAAAAACTCAGCAAATTTGGCGTAGTGCATTGTCTCACACCTCCGGAAGTTTCACGAGTCAAATTCTATGCCCTTACTACCTTTGGTCATAGTATCACCAAATGGATAATAGAATTAGAAAAAGAAAATCCAGCACGCTCTGAATTCAGGAATTTCAACATAGAGGAAAATCTTCCAATAATAAAAGATGAACGCTAAAACCCTGCAAACAACATTGGTAGATCTGTTAAAAAGACTTGCTTCAGGAATAAAAGAAGTTGAGTTTTGTATTGGGTTCAAGCAACTAAAGCAAGCAGAAAATTCGGGTCATTCATATGTAATCTGGTCTTTTTTGTCAGAATCAGAAGCAGACCTGAAAGATGCAATTACTAGGCTTTCTATTGTATATCTTAAGTTTTTTATACTATTAAGCGAACTCAAGGATAAAAAGCAAAAATCGGGAATGTCAGAAATTTTCAGAAAATACTCGCCCTTAATTAACGAACTAGGGTCAAAAGCAAACAGGTTGCTAAGAGAGGTTGGTTAAATGACCAATCTTCTTATCGTTCTCACGAGAATAAAGAAAGCCGCTGGCATGAGAATATCTGATACTTTTCCCCAGGCATTAAGTAAAGAAGTAGAACAGCTCATTAAAAAAGCGGCATCAAGGGCAAAAGCCAACAAGCGGAAAACAATCCAGCCAAAGGACTTATGAGACAATAAATCGACTCTTTGACGGACAGTTCAACGGCAATACATTAATCCCATAAATGGTTAATTATTTCCACTGTTTGCCAATAGCATTCTATTGCTTCTCTCGGCGGAAAAATCCAATTTGCGATTGATGGGTGCGCCAGTAAGTTACGTGTTCGAGGAATCTCTTCGATAATAATTTGTCTATTTCCGGATATAAACTTGGCTTTCTCGTCTTCTTTAAGTGAACCCCATAGCTCCATTATATCTTTTATTGTTGGATTAGATGAAGTTAAAATACCTTGTTTGCAAGCGGCCTCAGGAAAAGTTTCTATAAAGAACCGATTGTTAAATGAAGTAACAATACCTTGCCACATAATTTTCACATCTATTGGAATATGATTATTATCTTCAGCCCATTTAAGAAGATATCTAAAACTCGTATCATCACTAGGATTTTGTGTAACTTCAGTATATTTTTGTCGTAAAGCCATTTCTAAAGTAGTTAACGACCAAAAAAGTGAAACCGTATACAGTTCCCATTGGAACCAAGCGAAAACGCCAATTTTTCGAGCGAGTTCTAAACGTTCTTTAATTTTGGCTGGAATATTTTTAGATAACCGCATATCGGCTTGCAAGAAGCCAGCCTGAACATCTTCAATGGTTAGATTGGGATGATGTAAATTTCTCTCATCAGGTTTATATTCATTAACTGGTTGCAGAAAACCTGGTAATTTATTAGATTCGTTGTTAAATGGTTTAAGAGAATTGTAGTGCATTGTATTTCTTAATAAGAGCGTATTTACTAATCTATCAATAAAAATACGACAACCTTTCCCTGCTTTTTCTATACGGGATGCCCTAGTGTAACCGTCACCGAGAATTGGCATAGAAGAAAAATTATACGAATTGTTCCGTCCTAAAATCAGTTGACTTTCATCATAGAAGCCGCCGATAGCAATTGCGCCACGTAAGAGAATCTCATTATCCCAAGAACACCTAAATAAATCTTTAGCAAAATCAAATACTGTAGCCATATCAGTAGAACCAACGGCGATAGTATCACTAAACGTATATGCTCTCGCGGCGTTATATTTTATAGTAAGTTTTTTTACTTCTGGGAAGAGAGTAGCAACCTTTAATATTCCAGTTGTAAGCGCCGCAACACGATTTCGCGTATCATAAGCAAATCCAAGCATATCAGCGAATAGAACTATTTCTCCTATCTTGTCAAGTGGCACTGGTATTCCACTGGCATTTATCATATGACTAATTTTGTTATTCTTTGTAGAAGATAATCAATCAGAATTTATCGGATAGCGCAACCTTTATCCGGTCTTTTGTTTCTGGTCCCATTTCCTTAACCTTATTCTGCAATTCCCCGAAGAATTCCTTATTAGTCGCTACGGATATGATTTGCTCAAATCCGGCTTTTAAGTTCTTCTGGATGTTGTCTATGGCATCGTTAACGCCATTCTTGCCTGTTTCTATTTCAAGTGCAATGCGTAAATCGCCTTTTTCCGCGACTATATCCGAATCACCATTAACATGGACTTCAAACTTTACCTGATAGCCAAAGTTACGGCAATATTGGGCCACTCTATTCCTCCAATATTCATGTTCCAATGAGGCTTGTCCGTCTATTCGGATAAGTGGATATCCTAATTCATTGGCTATTTCTTCCCCGACTTTAGTTAGTTTTAATAACAGGATCTGGGATTTACCGGTATTTACTTTCTCTGGTTCTACCACGCCTTTCTTAAATAAGTCCTCTTTTGCCTTATTGCCTTGCTCAGCCGTCATACCTAACCTCTTGTACCTCTCGGCAATACCTACAAACGGATGCTCTATTATGCCCTTAAATAATAATGTTTCCTTTTCTGTTAATTTGTCTTTATACTTAGCCCCATCAGGAATAACCTCATTACTGCCATTGTTTGCCATTTCGCTAGCCGAATCGTTGGAATAACTTAACCGCAATAACCTCATATGCCGGCTGACAATTTCATCAGTTACTATTTTCTCTTTGATTTTAACCGGGTCAACCCTAATCACAAAGGGCAAAAGATATCTGCTTGACAGCCTTATTAGCGCCTCTCCCACCCTAAGTTGCGATAGCCACCTCCTTTGATTATCATCAAGCAAGAGATTGCTTGAGGCGGTGTTGATGTCTGTTGCATTTTTCTGGTTAAGATTAATATGAGTGTGGGCATTCGCCAGGACAACCGGTGAAAGCTGGCTGGGGGTCTGATCTATCAGTATCATACCGAGGCCAAGAAATCTTGCCTGTCTTATTAGCATTTCAATCACTGATTCTCTGGTACTGGTGACATGTTTCGTTGCGATGTTATGAGCTTCTTCAATAACCACTATCCTATTGAGACTTTGGTCATAATTCTGCTCATTGCTTCTTTTGGATAAGGCATGGCTATAAAGCCACAAAAGCAAAGTACTTACAAAGAATACTCTTTTCGTCATCGGCAGAGCATCCATTTCCAATATCACGTGCTGGTTGAGTAATTCCTCCAATGGATATTGCTGAGGAATATTGACGATTTTACCAAACTCACCGAAGCCAAGAGCTCTAGTAATCCTTAATGCAGAACTCTTCCACTCATTCTCTCTCCCTCTAAGCTGATAGCTTTGTATTTTGTTATGGACATCCAAAAAAGTGGGATACCTCTTGGCCTTGCCTTCATAAACTTTAAACTCCCTGTAACATTCATCAATTGCCCTTGTTAGGATATCGTAAACTCCTTCACCAGCATAAAAGCAGCGGCATATTATATCGAGTAAACTTTCAAGATGGTTGGTAATGATCGCTCCTGGCGGAGGGATAAGCGGATTAAAACTAATTCCGGAAACATTATCCCGGCCGACTGTGTATACTCCTATATTGCCGGCCAAAGACGGCTCATTTAGCAGGGACCGCAATTCTCGCTTCCAGTCAAATGCCAGTATTTTAACGTCCGGATTCTTTTTCATCATCTCCAGCAATATGTGAAAAAGCACCGTTGTTTTGGCGGCGCCGGTCCTGCCGCAAATACAAACGTGCTCACAGATTTCCTTGTCTTCAAGGCCGAAAGGATAAAGTGTTTTGCCGCCATAAATTACGTTTCCGACCCGATACTTGCCGGAGGCGCCTAATTCACTCGGAGGAAGAAATAATGCCGTCTGGTTGGCTATGCCTTGGTCAAGGTTCTGCACTAACATAAGTTTTAATCTTTGGGCTATCTCAGCCTTTTCTTTTTCATCAGACACGCAATAAGTCAGCCATAATTGTTCAATGTCTTTTCTGCCCAATACAGGTATCAGTTTTAATAACATTTCTTTAATGTCTGTGTCATTAGTTCTGGTGGGCATTTTAGGGTATTCTCCTCGGCAGGATATATATCACGGTTTCTTTGCGATTTTCCGTTTCCTTTTTGTATGGGTTGAAAATTTTATCCTGACTTTTCTCCCCAGCTATCATCTCTAATTTCTTCTTTGTCCTGACATATTCTGAAATAACCGGCCACAAGTCCTTTTTCAACTGCGCGATATCCTGCCAGCAGCGAATATATTCAGCGGATTTCTTTGTTTCAATATCAGTAATCGTTTTTTCCAGGGTAAACCTGTTCTTCCAGCTTTCAAGTGAAGGAGGCTCATACATTAGAGGCGATCGAATGGAAAACTCAAGATTATGAGTTCTGCTGATCGCATTTTTCAGCTCCTTAAGGTTTCTATTAAAAAGCATCTGCCTTTCATCTATCAGATACTGTGACTGATCCATTAATTCCTTTTGCTCAGCAAGCTTGTCTTTGAACAAGGCACTGACAAAATCTCCGGATTCAGGAAAACAAGAAGACTCTGTTGTGCCTGTCGCATAACTTTCAGCATCCTTCTCAGTAGTTTCTGCAATACTTCCTGGCTTTTTAGAGTTGTTCGTGTACATTTTGTTATGAGGTAACTGTGTAAATATTTTTTGTTCCTTTAGTTGTCCTCGTTTGCAGAAGCAAAATCTTTATAATCCCGGCTATCCCGCACAAAATCACTAATACTGTCTATCGCAGCATACATATCGCTCAACTGTTCCATTATCTGGCTCATTTTTTCATTTATGTCGCTAACGGTATTCGTTAACTTATTAGTGTCTTTATTGCATTTCTCATCGGTTTTTTGTTTTTTATTAGCGGTGATCATTTTCGTGGTATTTATTGAAATATCTCTTAATGTTAGAGACCCATTCTGGAAGCATATCGTCAATGCTACGATTACGTGAGGGCTTTACTTCATAATGGTCAGATTTTTCCTCGTAAAGGCGTTTATCTTCATTCGTCATTATCCCTTGAAGTTTTGAGGATATAAATAGTTTGTAAAGCAGTTGTAATACGGCTTAACAGTTCTTTTGGTTTTTAGTTGATAAATAATTGCCTAAAAAGGAGCGAAATAATATTCTTCTCAAAAAAGGAGGATATTATGGATAATGTAAGTGCAATCATTGAATTTTTGAAAGACAATCGAATGAAATTTATTTTTGGAATGACACTGATAATATTTGGAGTTTTATATCTTATGGGAGTTGTGAAATTCTCTTGGGCAAGTTATCTTGCTGGGATACTTCCTATTATTATAGGACTTATAACGATTATTTTTTATAATATATACGACCCCTTACACAATAGAAGAATCATGCTTGAAAAGCAGGATAAATCTCTGAAGTTATTGTGGAATTGGTTATTGCCTAAATGCAGGAATGCAGGAGTTTGGGGCAATGTTAACGCCCCTGATCCCAAAGAGGTGGTTGAAATCTCTAATGGATTTTCAGATGTTAGAGAGATAATTTACAATATGAAATATTGAAATCACGAGATGATTTATGAGTCTAATTCCATTTAACTGTAAGAAGGGGAGTATCTTGTTTTTTCCCTTGAATTGGTACCAACTATTTTTTCATAAAGGCGCGTGATTAAATCACGGGTTTGATAAATAGCTTTCATTTGGTTATTTGGAGTATAAAGAAGCTTGTCTAGAGCGAATTGTGAAAGGTTTGCCTCGCCTTCATACCTCATTCTATTGACGATCTTTTCCTTTTGCTCTTTCGTGCATCTTACGTTAATACTGGAATTTTTAGGCATTTTAGTGTTACTTCAGAGGAGTAGCAATTGTATATAAAGGTTTCGGTTCCGGTCCTAATGGACGAGTGTTATTAAGAACCTTGACGCAAAGATACTTGATTTGTTCCTTCAGTTTTTGGGTTGTGCGAGAATGCTAACCCCACAACAAAGATAAATACAGAGAAAATCAATTCAAATATAAAAAATATCAAAAGGGATGTATTCTCATACACAAATGTTAGTACGTTCGCAATGTTGTTAATAACAGTAAGTCCAGCCATTTCGGTAAATATTAATATAGCAATCGCCCACCACTTTCCCTTGATGACATCAATGAGTTTCATTTTACGAACACCATATCTAAAGCCAAGTATCAAGACGAATAATAACAAAAAAGATAACACCTTACTATCTGTCCGTTTAAACTTGAAATAATTATAAAGATACTTCATTGCATTTACTTGCGCTATGCTTTCTTCTTTATTGCCTCTTCGTTCCAATTTATTCCATGCTATTAGGTAAAACCTTTCGCAAGATGACGGGAGAATTGAACCTCTTATTCCATTGATTATGCTTAAATAGCTATCTTTATATGTCAAGTAGTTGCAACTGTCTTGCCGCGTTTCTGTGCCTGCTATGGCAGGGATTCCATAGAATCTCACGCCGAGATTATTATTTTGATTAATAATCCATAGAATTCTGCTGATTCCGGCCCTAACACAAATCTTGAGTTTCTCATCCCTTTCCTGTTTATTTCTAATTATTTCAGAATCAAACAAAGGAAGAACAGCATAATATTTTATGCCTTTTTTTCTTAAGGTGGATGATTCAGGGATAGGCGCAATTAATGGTTCGCAGAGTTTTGCCAAATACTGAAAACTAGATATTGTGTTGCATACGTCATTCTGAGAGAAAAAATTGATAAATAAAGTGTTATTGGGTGTGGTCATATCTTCTAATGTATGCTTGACCGCCGAGTCTAGTAAGGTTTTATCATGTGTCGATATTGTGTACTCAAGAAAATCCCTCAAGAGTAAATTGCTGCTTAGCTCAAGCTTTTCGTCAACTTCCTTTAGTGGATCTATAGTTGCAGATATTATTATCATATCATATGCTCTATCAATCTTACTGATTTTCGGCTCAAAAATATCTCCATATGTGCACAATATTTCTATAGGCATAATTTGGGGATCATCAGCCATTTTCTTTTCAATAGAAGTAACCTGTATGTCAACACCATATTTTACCCTGCCAGCAGTGGAATAATTTATGCCTATCAATATCAGATGTACTAATAATGGAATAAGAATCTGGACGATAAGTGAGAATGAAATCTTTTTCATAAGTAGTTGATAATTACCCAAATAAAATTAATAGATACGCATAACTATAAAGCCTTCATCACATCGGTTCAAGAATAATCTATAATTTCCTGTATAGCATAAGTAATCACTAACTAATAGTAACTAAATCGAAAGATTTAAATACCGCATTGCTCGTATATTAAAATGAATTCCATTAAGGATATTAGAAAAAAATTGGAATTGAAATATATAGTTGCAACATTAGTGGGTGCTGCAATATCTTATGTATTATATCCGGTGTGTAATCAGCCGACAAATGTTAAAATTGAAGATATTAATCGGGATTCTATTGAAGATATTGTTGTTAGGTCTGATAAAGACGGCTTCCCTATTTATTTTATTGGGCAACCAAATAAAACGTATGAGCGTGGAAGATTGGTTGGCAACAATGGGCATAGTTATATTGCTACTGATAATGGTAGTGCCTATCGTAATAATGGTTTTAGTTGGGAAAAATTCAAATAAAGCAACCGGATAAAGTCATAAACGTCTGGTAATCTCTTTTCCGTCGAGGAGTAGTTACAATTCTTTCACTTTCCCAACCAAACCCAATTTCGCGATGGCCTGTGCAATTATCCTTAAGGTTTCAGGATCTCTGGTCAATTCATTAATCAGTTCGTCGGAAGATTTCCTTTTCTTTTCAAGATCTTTCATTCTTTCTTTTAGTATTCCAACTTCTTGTTCTAACTTGTGTTTTTTCTCTTTTGGTATGTCTTCAAAATTATAAACACTAGTCAATATCTGCTTGACTTCTTCTTTATTCAAATGTGTATAAACCTTAGACATGTCTTCAGAATGGCCCATAAAGTCAATAGCAACGTCCTTGGCAATCTTATTCTGCTTTGCTAGTCGGTAGAGCTCTGTTGCTCTAGAATGTCTAACAATATAAGGATGGATTTTTCTACCCAAAGCCTTTAAACTTAAAGCATTAAGCCAAAGAGTCAGGGAACTTTTTGTCAATGATTTATTTTTATCTGCTGGAGAATGAAACACAATCTCTGATTTATTACCGGTTTTTTCTTGTTCGTCCATTAACTTTTGCAAGAACTTAGTCGCTTCTTTGACATATACAACTCTTGCCTTTTTCGTCTTAGTTGAATAGATGCTTATCTCGCTTATATTCCCTTTGACATTGAATTTAATGTTATCCCATCTCAAGTTTCTTAATTCACCGGGTCTAAATCCTGTTTCATAAAGAGTTATAAAAAAGGTCTTCCAGAAGATCCTGTTCTCTGTTTTCATAATTTGCTCAATATTTTCTCGTTTTAGAATTGTGTTTGAATTGATTTTTCTTTCATTCAAACCTTGCCTTGTTTTGATGTCTCTTAAGTCATCAAACTTTAAGCTCCAATCTCTAAATCTCCATCTTAAAAAGTTCTTTAGATTGGTTTTTATCTCATTTTTTACACTTAGCTCTCTTTTGCTGTTATTAAGCAGCGCAAGAAAATCCCTTATGTCTTTTAGGTTTATGTTATCATAATCTTTCTCAAAGATATGGTGCCAAGAAACAACATGTCTTTTTATGTCTTCAAGCTTTCTAGGGGCGCAACTTCCTGCGCGATATTGAAGATAATCTTTCACTATCTCTTTCTGCTCTTTTTTTAGTTTTTTATGGATTTCTACAACTTCCCCTCTCTCGTAGGTGGGATATTCTTTTAGCATAGAGCTAATAAGGAGATGAGACTTATAAACCTTATGCTATAAAGTTTCGCTTTAACACTAGACTACAGGGGCGCAGTAAAACTTTAATCTGTAAGTGTTACCCCCTTCTTATAGATTAAAGATTGGAAGGATATGTTCATCCGTCTTTTAAAATCTTCCCTTAGAGCAATTCCTAAGTTTAGAGGCCTCCCGTTAAACTACAACCGCCATAAAAACGATACCTCTCTAACCTTTGGGGTTGAAGGTATTGTTTCACAAATGTTAATTCAATCCCCTTTTAAAATCTTGCTCAAATGCTATTTACTCCCGGACCAGTCTAGGTATAAAAAGTCCGCTTCACGACGGGAATTGTATTACAATGCAATGCAAACAACTTAACCTTCTTAACGTCCATGCAATGCAGAGGTTATCAAAGATTGAAAATTTAAGTGCTATTCCTCCCGCGACAAGAAATAGTGCTAACTAAAACATCTTGATTGAAATTATTGATTTGATAGCATAATGTAATTATGATGATAAAATCATGTTAAGCAAAAAATATATGAGTGAACATTTGGTAAGATGGCAATAAGTGGTTAGAAGTTATGGAAACAACACCCAGTAAAGCCAGATTTGAAGGAACAATAACTGCGGTAAAGCCAAGGATAAAATTGCTCCGGTCTTTTGACCAGATAAGCCACGCTTATCTGGGTTATACGCTGGTTATGGATGCGGTGGTTAACGGCTGGGAGTGGAAAGACCTGCGTGTTGCCATCGGGCAGAAAACGCACGAAAAGAATAGTTTTCGTATTGGCGATACTATTGTAGGTGAGGCTTTACCTGTAGTAAATCCCCAGCAGGAGTGGGCAGACCTTTACAAAATAAGCGGGTTGAGTATTATCAAAAGAGGTGACCCGGCGGAAGAACGTCCACCAGATACAAAAGGCGGTATTGCTCCACCTTTACCCATTTACCGAGAACACGGACATGTCAGACTTGACCCTTTCACATACGAGCAGAAATGTAAACAGTGCCCATGGGGCATCATAATGGCCACTGAAATCACGATTGACCAATGGAATCCTCATAATAAAAAGTGGCGATACGAGACACATTGTTATGGGCCGAAAGATTGTCCGAATTATCAGGCTGGTAAGCCGTGGAGTGTTCAAGGTCGTAAACCAGGTATGATGTGGGTGGATGACGATATTGAACGAGAGGGTAAAAATCGTTGCTGACTGGGAAGAACTTTCAAAGCGGATGTCACAAAGACAGAAGGAGAAATGAAGAAACTGATCGAGGAAGTTATTTACGGGCAAAATCATCCTGTGGCACGGTAATAGAACAAAGAACCTTTTCTGGAAGCGGGAATTCGTGGAATATAGAGTGATGGATGCGATGATTATCAAACAAATATTCATTCCCCATGTCGGTTTAATTAAATCATAAAAAATACACAATTTCGCTAAAAATCCTTGCTAACATTTAAAAATAAAATAGAGTTTAGTTATAAATTATCTTGCCAAAGAGTTGACGACATCTAGAAAATAATCTGAGGGGGATTATGGACAAGAATTTGTCTATTCTAAATGTTGCGGCGTTCAAGCAACATTTTTCTGTTAAGTATATTCAACATATAATAATTCATAATTATAATCGAAGGGGGAATACCTATGTCTAAAACTGTCTACAAACTAGATAAGATATTTTTATGGTTGGTTATTTCTGTTATTTTTTTGCTATTTAGCATCGATACTTACGCTTCTTCATCAGAAAAGCAGGATGGTCATTCCTCTAAAGATAAAGAAGATATTGAGGCGAGCCCAGGCAAATTGGAGAACCAAAAAATTATCCTGGAAGAAGTCAGCGATACCCCTGACCCGTTCACTCTGACCGGGCATGCGGAAGTAACAATGACCGGCAGGTTCAAAATAGAATACTCGGATGTTTTGGCCAGCCAGGGTGAAGCCGGGGAGAAATTTATCTTCTTGATTCGCCATAATTGGAATATCACGAACCAGGCCACCGGCGCAAAAGTAAAGGAAATAACCGGTGAAACAGAAATAACTCCCCCGGCCAAGTCGGAAAAAAATAAGAAAGATAATTATTTCTATGCCAATATCCGGCAGGCATGGGATGGCATGAATTCCGCCAGCCAACCGGTAACCAGCGGAATATATGGCTATGCCCTTCAAGGCGAACTTATTAGGAAAAAGATTCCGCCGCAAAAACCCGAACATCATAAAGACGGCAAGGAAAAAGACAAGCGCAATGATGATGGCGATGATAAAGAAGATGTTACCAAAATCATCGGCATTAGCAATGTCCTCTCTGGCGCGATTACGGTCATTACACCGCCGGTTCTGGTTTCCCCCGGTGATAAGGTTGTGGATGAGAATGTATTATTGACTTTTGTAGTAACCGCCAGTAGTCCATCCGGCGCCCCGTTGGCTTATTCGGCGGGCAACCTGCCGGCCGGCGCAACGTTCACGCCG
>Ga0208373_1001053_pt1 | contig 39870 bp, 52 predicted proteins | sample RifOxyC2_FD_184036 | JGI IMG/M metagenome (GOLD analysis project Ga0208373, IMG submission 184036) | Soil microbial communities from Rifle, Colorado - Rifle Oxygen_injection C2 (SPAdes) | ecosystem: Environmental > Terrestrial > Deep subsurface > Rock core/Sediment | place: Rifle, Colorado...
TTCAAATCTTTAATTAACAACATTTAAAAATCTCTTTTTATCAATAGGGATGTGCTCCGATAGTTCAGCGGCTAAAACACGACCCTGTCACGGTTGAGTCCCGGGTTCGATTCCCGGTCGGGGCGTAGAACCCTTTAGTTCGTGGTTAAGGGCGTAAGATTTATATAGATAATATACTTTTATTTAGGATGGGCTTTAGAGAACGATACGAATCTGGAAAAGAAAAATTATTGAATGATCCATCGATATGTAAAGAAAACAAAGAGTTATTCAAAGAATTCTTTGAAAGTAAAGAAAGAAAATTAAAAAGACAAAATAATTTGGCAACATTAGATGAGCCTTGCTATAAAACCCTAACCAGTTATTTAGGAAGGCTTAGAAATGTTAATAATTGGTTTAAAAATAAATCTTGGAAAGAATTAACCAAAGAAGACATACAAAAAGTATATGATGATCTTGAAGATGGGAAAATAAAAAACAATAAAGGAGAACGTTATGGGGATCGTGCAAGTTATTACAATAAAGTATTTAGAAGTAAACCATTTTCCTTAGCAGGTAAAGCAGATTTAGCCAGAGAAGTTTTGGAAGACTTTAAAGAAAATTCTGATAAAGATGTACGATTTGTTACTGAAGAAGAATTCAGAAAACTAATTAGTGTTGTTGCAAATCCTCATCATCTTGCCTTATTGTGGTTGCAATGGGATATAGGAGAAAATGTGAATACCTTACTCCAACTTACAAAGAAGGATATTATCAAACAGAAGAATCCAAACACAAAAGAAGACGAATATCTAGTTAATCTTCCTAAAGCAAAAATAAAAAGAAGCAAAATGACAAGAAGTGAACCAACTCTTTATCCAGAGACTGTAAGGTATCTTGATATGGTATTTAATTTAGGCAAGGAATTATTTATAGAAAATAAGAAAGGAGATGATATAAAGAAAGTAATGGGTAAGGATAACAAGTACAAAAAAATAATTGGAAAGAGAAAATTTGTTCCTCTTGAAGAAAGTGATCCAATATTCTCATTTGAACACAGACAAGCACTAAAGGTTATTCATAGAGCAGGAATCAAATCTGGTGCAAAGTGTATGCCGCAGGGAGATTTGATTACCTGGAAAGATTTAAGGAGTGGAATGGCCTGTCACTTGTTAAAGAAAGGATGGTCTAGGGATGAAGTAAACGCAAGACTGGGGCACACTCCTTCTTCTAAATCTTTAAACGCTTACATTAATTATTTGGCACTTGATCGTCATAAGCCAAAAGAAACTCTTAGAAAGACAAACATGGAAGAAATGCAGAACGAACTAGAAGAATCAAAAAGAACTGGAAAACTTCAATCAGATAGGATTAGACGCCAGAATGAAGAACTTAAAACACTTCAGAAACAAGTTAGACTTATCTTGGAACAACAAGGAATAGATGTATGACTAATAAGAAGAATATTAATAAAGAAACAGTTGCTCAAATTGTTAGAAGAAGTATTTGAAAAAATGGCAAGCAATAATATTGGTCTAGCAGGAGAATTTTATGTGTTACATAGATTATTTCTAGAAGGTTATGAAGCAACACTTACATTGGGTAATACTAAAGGAATAGATATATTAGTTTATAATCCAAAAAATGACAAACAATTCAAAGTAGAAGTAAAAACATCTACTACTATTGCAAATCTAAGAGTGTTTAGAGGAGAATATGGAAAATATATGAAATGGATGATGAATAAAAAACATGAAAGCTATATTGATAAGAAAAACTTAATTTATTGTTTTGTTTTTATTAGTAAAAATAAAGATGAAAAACCACTAATTTTCTTTTTTCCGCCACAAGATGTAGGTATGAGGGTAAGATGGGCACATAAAACCTGGTTACATTCACAACATAAAAAAAAGGTTAAAGATGGAGAGATGAGGGAGTTTATAATTTCACTAAATAACTTGGAAAAAAACAAATATCATAATAACTTTAAGATATTTGAATAAAATGAACAAAAAAGCAGTAATCTCAGTATTTGTATTTTTATTTATTCTTTCAATTTTACTATACCTTAACAGGTATGGCTTAACCAATTTTGATGATGCTCATGCCATAACCTTTTGTAATAATTGTGAAATGAGACACATTTTAGAGCATTTTGAGTGGGGGTTTGTTTTTCCAACACTTGCATTTCTAGTTATATGGCTAATTTTTTATCTAAGCAATCCAACACTTGAAAGAGATACTTTTGAGTATATTCTCATGTTTCTTGCTTCAATTTTAACTTGTGTCTATTTAGCTCAGCTGGAAGTTCATAGGGCTATTCTCTATTCGCAAAGAATTGGATTTATTTCCTTTTCTTTTGGACTTATATCCTCTTTGGTATGGGAGATATTTGCTATTAAAGTTAGGCATAACAAATAGATTTTCAATAAGGGTTGCTGGGCATCAATAAATCTCTTAATAGTTTACCTCCAGGAGGTCTGTGGATTGTGGATGGGGAAAAATTAAATTTTCAATTAAAAATTATATTATCCCAATAACACGGGTGATCTATTTACATAATGATGAAACTTGCTGGGGATGGATATGAAATAGATGAGTTCTGTGGGAAAAATAATCTAAAAAATTACAAGCTAAAGAAGGTTATATTGAGCTTTTAAGGGCTTATAACCTCAATTTATATTTTAAATAAGAGTTCTCTTATTGAAATGGGGAATGGATTTATTGTGGAAAAGTTGAATTGTGGGAGAAATATTAAATAAATAGCGACGCTAAATTCTAAAACATCGAGTCTTGTTTAATTGGGGAAGGAATTATCCAGTTGGGGAATTTATCCACTTAAAGAAGTATCTCGCACCTCCATTTACTTCAAAATAGATTTGATTGGAGGTTGGTTTACCCATTCACCAGTCCGTGTCTTTTTAGATTGGCATTGATTGAAAGTAGTTTCATCAATCAAAGGTTCGTGCTTTCCCTTAAACCATTCTTTCTTGTAACCATTGAAACCTAAGTAAGTCTTATTTTTTATTATGTTATAAACAGTCACATGATTAAGATGCACTTCTCTTCCTATATCAATCGTAGTTTTTCCTTCAGACCTCATCCTAAATATTTCCTTAACAACCAAAGCCTTGTCATCATCAGGAACAAACATCTTTTGTTTCTTATTCATCCTATATCCAAATGGAGGTCTGTTTAACGGAACGCTTTCCTTAAGCTTCAGATTGTGAACCTGCTGTTGTTTATTTCTTGCTTCCTTAACATACCAATCTCCTGATAAAACATTAATGTCTATTGCCTTGTCATCAGATACTCCATCAGTTGAAATTATACTTATCCCGAATTCTTCTTCAATCTTTTTTCTTATTTTTCTAAGATCCGCTATATCTCTTGTCAATCTGCTCCAATCTTTTATGTACAGCCTTCTAAACGCTTTATTTGAGGCATCTACAAGCAGGGTCTGAAAACCTTTTCTTTGTAGATTCGCTCCGCTTCTGTTTATGTCTTTATAGATTAGGGAGATTTTATCACCTCTATTTTTTGCATACGCCATACATATCTTCTGCTGGTTCATAGGAGACAAGGAAGGATTCTTTGAATCATCTGCCGATAAACGTATATAGCACGCAGACTTTTCACTAACTGCTATTTTCTGTTCAGTTTCCATAGTCTAAAGTAGTTTGTTTAGAATGGTCTTTATCAAGCTCCGCTTCAGCAACTTCCTGTAATACTTGCTTTTTATCTTCTGGAATATTGTTATCATTACATAGATTATCAATTTTAGTTTGTAAGGCATGAACCAATCGCCCCTGTGTTAATTTTTCCATTTGCAACTCTATTATGTATCTTACAGGATCTTTCTGTTTATGTATTTCTTTCCTAAGCATTTTATTAACAAAACTTGATTTTTCACCTTTAGGAAGTTTATTTAAAAAAATGCATACATCCCTATCAAAGGTTATGGAGAGGTTCTCTTTATTTGCCATAATATATTAGATATTATAATATTCTGCATCTACTCCTTTCATTTTATTTGCCATAATATATTATGTATTATAATGCTCTATACTTACTCCTTTCATTTTTATTTTCATTATTTTTCTCTCCCTGCTTCCCCATCTATACAAACAGATTCTTACTATTCAATGAAAGTTTATTCAACTTACACTCTTTTCTGTTTGTAGGGGATAATTATTATTGTAATTATTATAATTCTGTCTTTGATCTAATCTTCTTTTCAACTCATCTAATCCTCGAAGTATCTTTTTTGTTTCTTCACTAAACATTTCTTTTGAAATATTATTTTCCATTTTCATTAATATTTAGAATCTGAAGTTATTAAACTTTTATATTTCCACGACGGTGAATTTAAATTCAGTATCTTGAATTTTTATTCAAAATGAATTTTGTTTTTGTCAACTATTATATTATTATTCTATTAAATCTTTTTATATGTAAATAGAAAGTGTTTTATTTCAATCCTTAGAAGGAGAAGTGTCATCCTTTTCAAAATCTGTCAGAAGACTCTCTTTATCAAGTTCCTTATAATAAATGTTATAATCTTTCTTAAAAGCTTCAATATCTTTTAAATAAATATCCTTTAGATGTTTATATGCCATTACTCTTAAAACGGTAATGTCTACTTCCTTTACAACCACAGCAGCTAATTTGCTCGCAATTTCAGGATCATTTTTTACCATTTTTATTTAGAGTTTAAATTTACAAGCAGATTATAACATTCTTTACAAATATATCTTGTTTGGGTAATATATACCTTGCTTGAATTATCCCATACCTTCTTTCCAGAAAGAGAAGGATCCTCGTATATTAATTCATCTTCAGATACTGGTTTTTTGCATATTGGGCAGTTAATTTTTCGAAGAATATTGTCCCTAGTCATCGTTTATTAAACAAACTAAACTTTAAAGAATTAACTATCAACTAATTTGTTTAGTTTGTCAAGTATCCAAATCATTCCTTCAGTATCTTGTCCACAATAAGTCTCTAAATCATCTCTAATCTTCTTAACTTCTTCAGGAGTAGCTTTCTTTCCATCGTAAGAACCATGAGTAATAAACAAATAAGAAAGAGATGCTTCGGTTCCGTTACCTATATCCATATTATCATAACCTTTGCCAGTAAGTGCAGGCAGGACTTTCTTTAGAGAAGCTGAACCTTTTTGAGAAGGATGATAATAAGCAAAGTTCTTGAAAGGATCATAAATATCAATCATTCTCCCCAAAACCGATTCTACCCATTTAGCATATTCTGGGAAAAACTCTGCTAAGTCTTTTAATCTGCTCTTTTCAAAACTCTGATAATAAGCTAAAATAGTTCCTTCTTTTCCTAGTGCTTTCTTCAATTCTTCTGCAAAGGCAGGTCTAGAATCATCTTTACCTGAAGCAATGAATGAATAATGTATTGGTTTATCTCCTTCTTTTTTAATTACATGAACTGAGAATTGAAAAGGTATTGCTTGATAAGGTTTCAAATTATCATAAAGAGGAATTGCAGTAGCATAAGTCTCAAAATCCATAAAATAAAGAGGATACTTCAAACTTTTGATGAATTTTTTTAATTCGTCTTTATCACAATGGTACTTTTGAGTGCAAGTTACCTTGTGTTGTATTTTCTGCTGTTTTTTCTGAGGTCTTGTGGTAAAATGCTCTTCACACATGTCTTTAATTGATAAGAATCCTGCATTGAACATTTCAATAGCCTTCTTTCCCCCATAATACAAATCCAGAATATCACATTCTGGATGTTCTTTCCAGAATTGGTCGTTATCATGAACTTTGAAATCATCATTATGACAATCTTCTCCCTTCTTGAACTGAGGACATTCTTTCATTGACGCAATTCCTAACAACTTTTTGATATTACTTTCAACTTTGTCAATTTCTTCATTTACTTCATTATCTATCTGAGCAACTACAAATAATTCTTTAACTTCCACATCTCCCTTTCTAACATACTCACTATTGAGATGCACAACAAAGCAATTTCTTATCTTTAATCCAGCAGACTCATAAACATATTTCTGAAAGGAAACATCCCAAGAATACTCTTTTTTTACCTCTGATGAACTCTTTACTTCATAGAGATCCCATTCATTTTTGTTAACTGGAACAAGAATGTCTGCTCTAGCATAGCACTTTCCATCTTTATGTATAAACCCTGCTTCAAACAAAGGTTTTCTTTCATTTAACAATTCCCTTGATTCTTTATCATTTTTAATGGAATCCAATTGCTCCTTTACTTCTATTCCATCTGGAAATAAGGTCTTTGCCAATTCGCCTATCCTATGCCCTTCATCAAATCTATGCTGTGTTTCTTTATCTACTTCAGGAAGCTCTTCAGGCTTGTTAAAAGACAACCAAAGCCATTTAGAACACTGTAATCCATTAACGTATCTGGATTTTGTGAGAAATTTAGCTATTACCATTTTTATGACTCCTTCCTAATATGAACTAATTTATATTCCGCTGGAATATCCTTTACAAATTCAGATTCATTTCCTTTTTCTGAGACTAAAATTAATTCTTTCTTTGCTCGAGTCATAGCAACATAAAATAGTCTTCTTTCTTCTTCCTCTTTCTCTTCAATAGGAACATCCAATATCACTTTCTTAATATCTTTGTCTGCATAAATGCAAGGAAATCCATAAAGTCCACTTTTAAGTCCAACAACAAATACATAGTCTGCTTCCGTACCCTTAGAATAATGAATAGTATGTATTTTTACTCCTAATTGTTTACACTCATCCTTGAGCTTCTGATAACCCATACCAAAACTTCTTGAACTTCTATACAAAATTAAAAAACTTTCTGGCTTAACTAAAGGATTTTCATGTAACATTTTCTTTATTTTCCATAATATAAAATTTGTGCCTCCAAAATCATTTTCAGCATTAACTTGCAGTATTTTGTCGTTTACCTCTTCATTTTGTTTACTACATCTTATTTCTTTTTTATACTGATTTTTGCTTAATTGTATAAAATGGCTAGATGCATCTACTATATTCTTTGTTGAACGATAGTTAATAGGTAATGTAATTTTTTCAGATTTACCAAACTCATCTTCGAATTTCAAAATATGTCTTACACTTGCCCCTCTCCAACCATAAATACTCTGCCAGTCATCACCCACAACAAACAAGTTTGTATTTTCATTAATTAATAGCTTGAGAAGTTCAACTTGCCCAAAACTAACATCCTGGAATTCATCCACTAAAAGGTACTTTACTTTGTTTTGATAATATTCTCTTCGTTCCTTATTGTTTTTAAGAAGATTTACAGCATCTTTCATTAAATCATTAAAATCTTTCTTACCAAATTCACTGGTTTTAGTTATATCTTCATAAGCACCCATAACAGGAATAAGAACCTCATAAAAGCTTATTATTTTTTCTTTCTTCTGATTTTTAACTCGACTTTCCACATCTTTTACGTCTAATAGCTCCGATTTAGCTAGATTGATTATTTCAATTATTTCTTCAACAAAATGATCATAAGACTTTCTATAAACTGGAGAAAGTTCTAATAATTCAAGAATATCCTTTTTCTGCAATTCTCTTTTAAGTAAATTCTCAATTATATCTTTCAATTTAATCTGAAGTTTCAAAAGATCAAGCATCTCATTTTCTTCAACTGAAATTAATACTTTTTTATGTTTCTTAAATTGGTTTTCTTTCCATTTTCTATTTTTTAGATATTTTTTCTTATCGATTCCAGTGATTTCAGGAGTTTTATCATTATAGCACCAATGTTCCAAATATACTTGATCTTCAATTAAGAAATCTGGCTTAAAAGGCCCGTCTCCCCATTTTACTTCTGGTTCATACTTCCATTCTAATCCAAGAGAAGTTAGAAAATTTGCAATGTCTCTTTCAGATTTAGACTTAACATAAATTCCAGACTCTGTTTTAATTTGTTTCTTTATACCATTATGTTCAGGTTTATCTTTGAAAGACGAATAAGTATTGTCTTGTCTGTCCTTTGCCCTCATTTTTTCAAGAATATTATCTTTGATATATGCATAAATACTATTTGCGATCTCTTCATCTTTACTCAAATTGGAGATTATTCTCTCAACCAATTCCTTCTGGTCCTTTTCAGTAATTAGATCAAACTGCTCATTCTGTCTAAGAATACTCATACAAAATGAATGAAAAGTTCTTACATTTTTTCTCAAACTCTCTTCCTTTACGTCCAAAGTTGGAGCAATTCTTTCTCTCATTTCTTTTGCAGCGTTCTTTGTGAATGTAATTGCAAGAATATCTTCTTCTTTGACACTTTTGTTCTTTACAAGGTGGATAAACCTTCTGGTTAGAACCTTTGTCTTCCCACTTCCCGCCCCTGCAAGCACAAGTATCCGCTTAGAATTTGAAACAACTGCCCTTTTCTGTTCAAAATTCTCCCCGAAATCTGTCAAAAATTCAGAATATTTTTCTATTTCTTGTTTTTCAGATTCAAGATAACTTGGCTTTGCTCTTTTTCTTTTAATATTACATCCCAAACATCTTCCTCGATGACTTATTTTTCGACCACAATCTTCACAGCTGTGTGTCTTTTCAGATAAACCTGAAGGTCTTTCATTTATTTTTTCTGCTTTTCGCTTAACTAGTCCTTTTCTCTCAAGAAATTGTCTTATTTTTCCCATATTATCAATTTAGTAATTTGTACCCTGCAAAAAATATAATTAAAAGCATAAGCACTAACCAGATTACAAACTGCTTTCCAAGTTTATGACCATATCTCAACCTAAAAAATCCAAGAGACCAGATATAAACCGAGCTCAACGCAAGCATCGTGCTTAAACACATAAAAAATGTTGAAATCTTAATTGTTTTGCCCCAAGAAGAAACTAGAGGGTCAATAATTTGAGAATAACAATCAGTGAAATTAAGATTTGAAACAGAAGAGTTGATTGCATATAATGGGGAACACATCTCCTTTGCAAATTTAATAGGTTCTGTTAAAGAGGTCATTGGTTGCCAAAACATTCCTGCTGCGACAATAGTCATTCCTGCAAGAGTTGCAAAAACTATTGCTAATTGATACCAACTCTTAGCTAATTCTACTTCATTGTTTGAATTATTTTGATACATTTCAATATTCTTTAACTCCCAAAAAGTCTCCCAATGTTCCCTTTAATTTGGCTTTAGTCATTTTTACACCTGGAGATTCAAATATTTCTGAAGTATTTGCCCCATTTTTAGACAAAGCGTAAAAGGTTTTCTCTCCTAATAGGATATAACTCCACGTGCAATTCATTCTATCTTCTGGTTTAAGTTCGTTGATCTTTTCACACCAATCACAAGCAGACATTCTTTTCTTTAAGACATCCTCTTGATTCAAATCTCTATCAGCTTTAGTTTCAACAACAAACATTTTATCTTTTATCTTTACTAAGAAATCAGGAAAATAATGTGCTAACATCCCATCACTGCGTATATACAAAATATTAGAAAAATTATAGGTGTGTTCATTGATTTTAACAAATGAACTTACTTTAGAGTCAGAATCAATAAACTCAATAAATGCTTTTTCAAATCCTCCCTTATTTGATGGAAAGCCCACCTTAGCATAAATAGTTTTAGCAACATCTAAAGCATAAGTTTCTCTTATCTTTATTTCTCCAACTTCTGAGAAATACTTTTTGATTATGGTGGCATCTAAAACTTTTAGTCTCTTCTGTAAATCATAAATTTCTTGGCTTACATTTCTAACAATATGTTTTATTAGCTTTCCTTCAGTTAAGATTAATATTTTCCAATTATTATCTTTTAATGGTTCGAAATCCTTGCTAAATAATTTATGTCTTATATACTCATCAATAAGTTTAGCTATTTTTGCAGAGTTTATCTGCATTAGAGGAAATGTCTGAGACTTTCTTTTATCTTCTAATTTAACAGGGATAGCTGAAACAGCATTAACTACTTTTTGAATAAATTGCTGATAGCTTTTAGCAGTAAATATATCGGCTGTAACTGAATATTCTCCAAATCGGGTTTTGACTGTTATCTCTTCTCCATAAAATGTATCTCCATCCTTAACTATTGGTTTAAGTTCTTCTAATTTAGTTGGAAATGGCTCTAAGTTTTCCAGAGATAACTCAATATCGTCAAATTTTTCTTCTTTATCATGTATAACTATTGGCCAGAATAAGTCATATTCTTTATAATTTTCTTTTAATCCGACTTTTATCAAATCTCCAACAATTCTCTCTTTTTTAGGAAGTTCTTTTACTTTCCCAATAGCATCTCCTAAAACTCTTTCATAAAATTCTATAAATGCGGGGTGTTCTATAATACTCAATATGTCAAAATAGTTGGTTGGTTCAATTTTCTTAACAAGCAGGTTCTCTCTGTTTTCATCCTTAACTTCTTCATAATCTTTCTCCCTCCACATTAGTCTTAAACCTCGCCCTATTGTCTGCTCTAGCAAGATGTAAGATGAACTTGACCTTAAAGGAACAATTACACAAATATTATTTACATCAAATCCTTCTCTTAACATTAATACTGAGATTATAACTCTTGGATTTTTTGTTTTGTCTAAACTTGATAGCTTTAATTTGTCTACTTCTAGAATATCTCCAGACTTTTTAGAGTGTATTTCAACAACTTCTTCTTCCGATAACCCCTCCTGTCTTAGGAAAGCAGTAACATACGGAACTACCTTTGTATCTTCGCACATAATAAGCATTTTAGGATATTTGTTTTTATCCCATTTTCCAAAACCCTCTTCAAGTATCTTCAATTTGGTTAAACCTGCTCGCAACATTACTCTCTGCCCTTCAGATAATCCTTGAACTTCTTTTCCTTTCTCTTCTCTTTCTGCTTTAAAGTCTAAGGGAAGGGCAGCAATCTCTTTTCTTTTGTCTATTGCTACAGTTTTTACCAGTCCTTTCATAATTGCCGTTTTCAAATCGAAATCAATAATAATATGTGGGAAGTAATGAATTGATCTCTTCTGTCCGCTCCCAGTTACAGTGTATGGTGTTGCGGAGAAATCAATCTGAACAAATCTCTCCTTTTTATTGGAAGAAATATCTGAAATTGCTTTCTGCCATTTTTTGTCTATTGACTCATTGGATTGCTTAAATTCTGCCAAATGGTGAGCTTCATCATTAAAAACAACTAAGTCTTTTAATTTTGAAAGAAAGTTTAATTCTTTTCCCCTAAAATACTGATTATCTAATTCTTCCAAAGAATGACCTGCTGAGGTTCCAGGAGATATAGGTAATAATTTCTTAATCGTTCTATGGGGCGTATCTAAAGCCGAATCTTCGTCAAAATCCTCTTCATCAACCAATAAATGCCAATTAGTTATAGCAATTAAACCCTCACCTGTAATTTTTCTTCCAATTTCATCCTTTTTCGCTACTGAACTCTGAATAAATCCAAATATTTCATTTTTATAAACGGGAGGAATAAATAATTCCTCATATCTTTTGAAATCCGATGTCTGAAAATCCCTTGATCTATCATCTTTTTGCTTTCCCAAATAAGCATCTAGTAATCGTTCATAGACAATTAGTCCTGGTGCAACCAGCAGGAAGTTTTTTGAGAATTTCCCAGAATATTCTTCCTCATGTTTTGAATTAAGATATTGCCAGATTACTATTGCAGACAAAACCCATGTTTTACCTGTCCCAGTAGCCATTTTTACACAATATTGAGGATGTTCATATTTTTCTTTCTCATGAGAAACGACATTAATAAATTCCGCAAACAAATCCTTGCTTATTGTCATGTATAAATCTTTCAAATTCTTTGTTTGTAATACTTCATGAACATAAATTATATTAAGAATTGCCTGCCATTGTCCTTCATGAAATTGAATATCTCTTTGGTCTCTCCAGCTCCCCTCTGGATCCCAAAATCTGAGTAAATCTCTAGTTATAGGACTTACTTTCTGCAATAATGTCCCTTCTTCCCATTCTTTTTTTGCCAGTTGAGTAATTATCCGTGCAAACTTTAAGGGCATTCCTCCTGTTCCAAGTGATTTTGCATTTACCATTTTAATGATCTGACATGTAAGAATTTAATTTTTTTATAGGAGAAAGATCGTATGAGTTTATCAAAATTTTTATTACTTCTTCTCCCTTTGTTTGAACAATGGATTTTATTCTAATACGTTCAAATAATATTTTTTTAAGCTCTTCTTCAGATATATCGGTTGAAAACGTTGTCTCGATAGGTTTTTGGTTTGAACCCTCTACAACAAAGCCCAACTTTGATTCACTTAAATGATCCTCAGATTTTACTGCGTCAACTTTTAGTATCTTACCAAACATTTCTTTTTCATACTCTTCAACTGGCATTTCTTCTTCAATTTTTAATAAGTTGTTCTTAATATCTTCTTGTTCTTTTTTTGCTATAACCAACTGATTCACATTAACATTGCCATAAATATCGCCATTAACAATTATTGCTTTATCGCCATTATTAGTGCAAGGATTAATTATATCTCTCGTTGCATTTCTAATTTTCTTGCTATTTACTAAACTTTCAATTTCTTTTTTGTATTTTGGATTAATAATACCAGTAACTAGATATTTGAAAAAAGAAAATATACAATCTGAAGCAATATTTATTAAAATGGGATTTGAAAACAGAACAAGTAATAATGTTTCAAAAGAACCTTTTCTTAATTGTAAGTAAAACTGAGTCTCGTCAACATTATCCTTTATTTTTTTGTTTTTATTTAATTGATCTACTGCCTCTTTAAGAAGCCTTTCGACAGAACCAATTTGTCTGGTAAAAGAATGCAATTCCATTTGATTTTCAAATGATGGCCCCTCATATTTTATCAATAGGACATCCTTATCCACAACTTTGTCTCCGTCTATTGAGATTTGGCTTTCAACCATTATTTCATCTCCTCAACAGCAACACTCTCAAAACCAAATACATCTACTGCTTTAACACATATTTTTCTTTTTTCCTTAGTTTTAGGAATGATCAACTTTGTCTTTTTTACAACTCTGAACTCATCATTATCATTTTCAGTATTTCCTCTATAATCTTGCCATTTGCTTCTGAATACTTCTCCATCATAATCTGGATCAATGCTCCAGTATTCGATTAGACTCAACGGTTCTTTCTCAATTATCTTTTGAAGTTTTTCTTGATTTACTTTATCTAAGCTTAAAGCATCAGGAGATAACAAAATATAATCATCTAATTCTATCAAAAACTCCCAATTATTTTTATCATATTCTTTTTTAGTTATTGGTTTAACTTTGAGATATTGCAATGAAGAAAATTTAATCTTTCCACTCTTAATCAACTGCTCATAACTTGCTTTTGTTTTAAGCATATCTAGAAGATTCTGAGGAATAACTAAAACTTCTAATCTATTATCTTTTATAGCATTTATTATTTTTCCTATATCAGTAACAAAATTCCAACCTAAAACAATAACCTTATCCCATCCACCCATAAAACTCGCTCTCAGTTCTTGTGCCTTTTTTAAGGTCATGTGTCCTGTTAATTTGGAAGGAGAATCTACAACTACGAGTGTTTTTGAGGATTTAATGTATCCTAAATTTGTTGGAACTCCTTCTTGTGCAGGAAAAGGTAAAGCCCCATATAAACTTAAAACTACCTGAGATAAATCTCCAATAGTCTTAAATGTGGATTTCTCGAACTGTTCTTTTTGATAATCGCCTATTGATTGATATAAAAATGGTCTTGCGTCTTGGTCTATTAATCTTTTTCGCATTATCATGCATGAAGGTTTTCCTAAGTCAGACATAATCCATTTTCTTCCTAATTTCTCTGCGACTGCCCCCGTTGTTCCCGAGCCTGCGAAGAAGTCAGCGATTATAGAATTTTCGTTTGAAGATGCCTTAATTATTCTTTCCAAAAGTTCTGAAGGTTTTTGTGTTCCATAACCTATATTTTCTGCTGCCTGTAAAGACTTAATATCGATCCACACATCCTTACATCTCACGCCTTCCAAATTCATATATCTTTTTATACATGGAACTTTATCCTTTTCAACTTTTAACTTTCCTTCTTTTAGCCATCTTAATGCTGTTTCTTTTGGCATTCTATAACCATTTTTAGGTGTTTTTTCCCCAAATCCAAGATCGTAAATATATCCTCCCCCACCTGGATTAGATACATCAGTCCACCTATATCTGCCTCCCTCATCTTGATACTTGTAAGGCTTTAAGCCACCTTCTTCATAACTCTGAAAACTATCATTCCAGATTCTTTGAGGATTATTTTTACCATAAAGAAAAATAGTATCATGGGATTTAATGAATTTAGTATTTTTTGCCGAAGTGTCTCCAGTAGTGCCTTGCCAGATTATTTCGTTAACAAAATTCTCTCTCCCAAATACTTCATCTAAGATAATTTTAACATAATGTCCGACATGCCAGTCAATATGAACATAAATTGAGCCTTGTTCGCTCAAAAGTTCCCTCGCGAGAATAAGTCTTGGCACAAGCATTTCCAAGTAAGAAGCAGTTCCATTCTTCCAAGTATCTGAATACGCAAATTGTTCTATAACTGTCGGTTTTTGTTCTATATCTGCTCCAGTAAGATGAATCTTGGTTCTATAGTCTGCTTTACTGTCAAATGGGGGGTCGATATAAATCAAATCAATTTTTTCTCTCATTGAAAGTATTCCTGTTGAAGGATCTCCCGCTAAAAGTGCCTGAATAGCAAATAGATTATCTCCATAAACTAGTCTATTAAACCATTCTTGTTTTCCTATTTCTTTTATTTGTCCTCTGAACAATCCGACATTATCTTTAGAAGGTAAAACAAGTTCGTTAGTCTGTAAGGTAATCCTATTCTTACCAGACAATCCATCAAGTATCTTTTGAGCTTCTTTTTTACCACGTTCGATTATTTTTGGTAATTCAGTTATCAAAGATTCGGATTTTTCATTTAGCTCCATTATTCTTGCCCCCAAATACTTTCTTCTTATTACCTGAAGTCACGTATGCCCCACCCATAGTTATAGGTATATTTACCGCTATCTCTTTTGGATATAAAGTTATATTCTGTAAATCTAAGACTTGTGCTTTCTTGTTCTCACGACATTCAGCATAGAGCAACAACTCCGATTCAGAGATCATTAGTCTGCTCTTAAACTTCTTTATTATCTCTTGCAAGTTTAAATAGTAAATTTCTTTTATTTTTGCTTCTCCAATAACACTTTTGTTTGCTTTTGAAATATAAATATAAATCTTCATTCCTTTTTTTAATCTTAATTCGGTCTTCTTTGTTGGTTCATGAGGAAGATATTTTATAAAAACATCTTTATTTTTCTCGAATATATTCATTGCAATCTCTAAAGGCAGAGAATAAATTACTCCCTCTATTTTTTCTTGTTTTGTAGCCATTTTATTTTACTGTTTTATAATCTCCTTTCATTTTATTTATTCTCCTTCAACCTTAAACTTATTTAAAGTTAATTTAACTAAAATATCAGTTCTGTCGCTAATGTCTTCGACAAGCCATTTATTCTTGTTTGCTAGTTCTTTATTCAAGAATAATCCATTTTTGTAGCCTATCCAGGCCCCATTCTTATCATCTTTACGATCTCTCTTCTTCTCTAGTGATAGATTAGAAAGCTTAGAGTTGAACACCGTAATAGTTAAATTTCCAATTTTGTGAACCCAAGCTATCTGAGCTTTCTTAGCCTCTTCAATTTCCCCATTAGCAATCATTTTTGCCCAATCTGGAGGTATATTTTCTCCTTCAGGGAAGACATGTTCAATTGTCCACAAAAATTTACCCTTATCATCTTTCTGCCATAAATCTCTTTTGGTTTCTTTTGTAAATTTATCTTCTTCTATTTTGCATAAAATAAATCTAGCCATATCAGTATTTTCTTCATATATGTTGCCTCTAAGCTTCTGTTCAAAGACACCAATACTTTGAAACCTATCAGCGTGCGTTAGATATTTTTGTATTTTGTCAAAATTAACATTATTTTTATCATTTTGACAAAATTCTATTAAGCCTATAAAAATTGTATCGAGGTCCCTAGTATTTGGAAAGTCTGTTAGGTTTCTTCTAATGAAGTACTTAACTAAAAATTTTATCAGATCATTGACTAATTCCTTTTTTTCAGGATGTTCTGATAAAAGGTATAATAAGAAAGTGTATGCTGGAGCTGCACCCACATGAGACAAATCAATTAAACTATCATAATTATCTTCTTTTTGAATAGGGCTTATCAGACTTTTATAAATATTTGACTTCGAACTAAATTCATCTAAAATAAACTTTGGGTTTTTATCAATTAATTTGTCAAAGAGAATCATCAAATTTGATCTAGTTGCTTTGTTACCATTTTTTATCTTTACTTTTATCTCATCTTTATATTTAAAAGCATTATAATACTGCCTAAGAAATCTCTCTTGTACAGAATAATCTTCACTGAGATTTTCAATTATTTTCTTCCAAACATCAAAAGATTCATCTAATGATTTAATTCTTTTTTTGTCTAATTCTCCTAATATTTTATTTTTTATTAAATCTATCGCTGACAAAGGAACACCACGATTATTTAAACTTTCAAAAAGAGTAAAGGCATCAGAATGGCTGTTTACTTCTATTTTAACAATCAAAGCGGAATTTACCTTATTTAAGAGATCTAATAATTTCTCATAAGTGTAATCTTTAAGTGTATCAACAAAATAAGAGTACGCATGATAAATTCTTCTATTACCCAAGTTAGGCATTTTATCTGCATTTAAATTTAATATGCCTATTTCTTTTAGTATGGCTCGATAATCTTGAAAATTGTTGTTTTGATAGGATAAACTCATTTTACTTTCCGAGTTTTTATTTTTATGAATTAATCTATATTTTAAATTAATTTTTTCATTTTTAAATTCTTCATCTTCTCTACTTTCTGACTGTAGTCGGTTATAAATTGCTGCATAAAGCAATGAAAGAGTAGTCAATCTTTGTTGACCATCTATGACTTCTAAAGGAGTTATTGGATCTAAAACATCTGCTACTTTGTTTATGCAGATAATAGAGCCTAAGAAATGATTTTCCTCTTCCAAAATATCATTAACTAAATTTTCCCAATCTTCTTTTTTCCATGTATATTCTCTTTGAAATTTAGGAATTAGATACTGAACTTTCTCATCAATTCCAAATAGTGCAGAAACTGGAAATTTGTTTACACTTTGAATCATATTACAACCTCGCAATCCTCCCTGCATCAGTAATAATATAACAAGAATCACTGGAATAAACAAAATCCATATCCTCCAATTCACCTATAGCACGATAAACCATTGCAGTAGAAAGATCAATCTTATCGGCAAAATCCGCTATTGTCTTGCATTTCTTATTATCAATTAATTCCAATATCCTCTTTTGATTCTCAGTCAATTTGAAAGAAAGTCTAGGCAAATAAACAATAGAAGATTTGTCATCTTCAGGATTATACGCAATCTTGCTAACCCTATCATGTCTAGCATAGGCTGCAAAAAGAAGCCCTATTGCCTTTGTTTTCCTTCCAGAGGTGATATTTACAAAGATATGATCTTCGTTTGGCTGGGCATCTATAATATCAACGCAATCTTTAGCTATCTGAACTATGTCATAAACTGAAGTTTTCTTTGTTTTAATCTCAATTACTCCCCCAAGAGACTTTTGAATTAATTTTAATGCATCTTCCTGCTCTTTACTTGGGTCATCATCTATTAAAAGAAACAATCTTTCAGGCCCTAAACGAGTAACTGCAAGCATAACTGGATCTGAATTATATAGCGTTGCGATAAGAACTTTCTTTCCCATGTTCGTATTAATATTAGGAATCCCCTCATTTATAATCGTTTCCATTTAAGCCTCCGAACCTTTCTCTTTGAAAGAGTTGATTATCTGTTCTACAGTGGATTTGTCAACATTGAACTCCTTCATAATTTCCTCGTTGCTAAAGCCTTTTTTATGTTCCTCTATTATCATCTTATTTCTTTGTTTTTTGAGCAATCTCCTTGAAAGTCCTATTTCCATAACCACTACAAAGTTATATGCTTTATATACTTTTATATCTACAAGTATAATATTGTATTAGATGATACAAATATTTAAATAAGACCTCTTGTTAAAATGATAACAAAATGAAACAAAAAATAGAACTATCAAAATATAGTGTTATTGTAAAAAAATGCAGAGTTAGTAAAGACAAAGTCCATTTACTCCTGAGTCTTATGAAGCTTGGAGGTGGAGGTCTTAGTTTGCTGAAAATTGCAATTACTGGAAAAGCTATGAAGTGGGCGAAGGATCTAGGTAAAAAAGGAAGAATAATACAAGCCGAAGGAGGATATGTGGAAGGCAAATTTATATTAAATAATTTTACAGTACTTACTGGATGGACAGACAAAAAAACAAATAAAAGTAGTACTCAACAAGTAAGATACTCTCTTGAACAAATAACTAAATTATCAAATAAGTCAAAATGAAGAATAATTTAGAAAAAGTTGGAGAAAGAATTGTTAAGATATTTATAATAACATTAGTTTCAATTTTATGCTTAGTTTTGATTTACGCCTCAATTAAATTTACCCACAATTATTTCACAATGAATGATGAGCAAATTTGCCATGAGTCTAATAGCATTTTAATCAATGGACAATGTCATTCCGAACTTAATAAGTCTGTAAATGAACAAAGAACTATTTTTCTTATGGGTGGGATTATGTTTCCAATTATTGCAGTCTTACTTATCCTTTATCTTATTATCTTAATAAAAACTAAGTTTAAAGAAAAATGAAAAACAAATCAAAAAAAGCCCCTCAGGCAAAAGAGATTATTGAAGCCATTAAAGAACTTGAAAAGAAAGTTGGAAACCTTGTCCCTATATCTGAATTGAAAAAAGTTGTTCAAATGGATGAAAAAGATTTGATGGATGCCTTAAAATCCTGGAAAAACGACATACTCCTAATTTATGAGAGAAAACCTAATAGTTTTGTTCGCCTAAATCCAAAATATATTGAAATGGGAAAAGATGAAATACTTGGGGAGAGAATTATCGTAAAAGTTAAACAACCAAATACAGAACAGCAGAGCTATTTATGGTGTGACAAGATAGAATATGTGCACGATCATGACCAATTTCCAAGAGGTTATTTTGATCACCACTTAATGATTTGGAAGAATAGAGACTTAGTTTTCAAAGTTTGGCTTCCCAATGAAGATAATGATAAGGAATTCAAAGACGTACATGAAGCTCTAAAGAGCGTTGGGATGGAGGTTAATGAATGAAAAAACAAGATTTTTGTATTAGGGTTGCGGCTTACTTTTTATTAGCAGTAGTGTTCTTTGTTCTTGGATTTAAAGAGTATTGGTGGTGGCTTGCTTCATTAGGTTTTCTTTTAGCGGGAATTATATTTATTATAAGAAGAAAAAAGTTATTGGATAAAATGAGGTCAGAAGATAATGAATAAAATAGAAAAACCAAGTGAAAAAATCGAAACATTCACCTGCAGATCATGTAAAAGAGTCCTTGATTTAACTGAGAGGGGAGCATTCAGCTATTCTCATGGGCAGGTTTGTGTAAGGTGCATTGAGAGATTATCAAGAGAAAGGGAAGTAAATGAAAAGAAAGAAAGAACAGTTGATAATAAAGTAATAAAACTATCAAATGTGAATCTAACAGCCGATCAAATCAAGAAACTAAAAATCAAAAACCAAGAGGAAAAGCTTCGCCAGGCAAAAAAAGCCTTGCACGAAGGGTACAAAAAATTCGAGATGATAGATAAAAATCGAGGTAAAATCGAAGACTCTCTACAATATAATCACTGCCTGGAAAGAGCGAAACTTGTCTTGCTCATGATTGAGGAGCATCCAGAAGAGTATCTTGAATCAAAAAGGGAAGAAATTTTGAAAGAAATTAAAGAAACGGAGGAAGAGTTAAAAAAACTATGAAAAAGGAAAATAGTGTATCTCCCAAATTATCGGAAAGAAGCAAGAAGATGAAGAATAAACTAAAAAAGGAAGGATATACTTCTCTCTTTGAATATTCTCCAAATGATTTTCTTTGGGTTAATCTTGATGAGCACAAGTTCTTTAGTTATAATACTAAAAAAAAGACTATAACTACCTGGAAAAATCAAAAAGAATTGAATAATTTTATTCATAAAACTTTTGGCTGGTGGGCAGATTCAGATAAGATAATGTATAATCGGTTGATGAGAGTATTTACTGAAATGGGATTACTAAGAAAAGTAGGAGTGAATAAAAAATGAAAATAAGATACATTGCTGATGATGAATTAGAAGAGATAAGGAATCAGCTAAAAGGAAAACCATCCAAGCCAGAGAAACCAAAGTTAGACCATAAGCTAATATCTAAGATAGGGAAAGGATTGTATGGCTTTGACCAGGCAAGAGAAGTTTCAATTAGAGTAAAGCTAAAGGATGGAACCTCGATTGCATTTAACAGAAGCACCGATCAAGATAGATTTGACGCAATTAGACAAAGATTGGATGAAGAGGATGAAGATGACTAAACTACAGGTTCAAAGAGAAAACCGCTCTAGAGAAAAATTGTTTATAGTTTATGAAGAAATTCTTAGACTAGAAGAGAAGATGGGTCATTATGTTATTTTGGGTGCCCTTGAAGAATCAATAGCTATAAGAAATAAAAATAAGAAAAATAAACTAAAGATAACAAATAGAGAATTAAAGAAAATTATAGAAGATCTAATGGTTATAGGAGTTGTATTCATTCCAAGAGGGGGATTTGTTCAAAGAACCTATACATTTAACTGGAAAGATGTTAAAAATAATGTAAAAATGCACAATCTGGAAGTTGGAGGCAAATTAAAATGAAAGAGAAAGCAGAAAAAGTCGAAATCAAAGATATTAGGTCGAAGCATATCGGAAAGAAGCTTGAAATAATTGGAGTTGTTGATTATTCTTCTGAAATAAGACCCAGAGCAATTTCAATTAAGTTTGAATGTCCTAAATGCAACTCAATATTAGATAAAGAGCAAAAAGGAGAAACACTTAAATCGCCAAGAAGCTGCAAATGTGGTTTTGGCATTGAAGAATATGAGTTCTTTAAAGAGTTATCAACTGAATTTGAAGATTATCAGAGAATAGTTCTAACAGAAGTAGCTAAAGATAACACAAAAAAGCTTGCAGTCTATCTTTCAGGAGATTTGTGTTCATTAGAAAAAGCAAAATCAACTTCCAAAGGGCACGTAGTAAAAGTTATCGGCAAATTGGAAGAAATTCATGTGGATACCTCATCAGGACAGACATCCAGGCGATTTGACTGGCGTCTAATTGCTGAAAAACTAGATGAAATAGGGGAAATAAATGAAGAAGCATAAAATCCCTCCAAAACAAGTGATTGAAACAATCAAAGCTCTTCAAAATAAATTTGGAAAAAAGGCTATTCCTTTCACAAAGATACGCGAAGAGATCAATATAAGCAATTTTGAAATAGTCGAAGCAATAGCATCAAATTGGAAAAAAGATCACATTGTATTTTCTTTGCCCGACGAAAGAACAGATGGGTTTGTTCTTCTAAATCCCCCCAAAGACTTTCTACCTCCACTCAAAAAAAGAACAAAGAAAGAAACTGAGGAATTTCTTTCTTTAAAAAAAGAGGAGAAAAAAGAAATAGATAATAAACTTGAAAATTTAAGAATGAATAAAATGGTGGTTGAACGTATGATTAAGATATTAAATAAGAATTAGATAAACTCAGTCAGTTTCCCACTCAATTCCTCTAAAAGCTTTGGAACATTCCTCAAAAAATCATTAGAAATTTCCAAAACTCTAATATCTTTATCAAAAGCCCTAAAATTCCTTAGAAGGTGAAACTTATGTTTATCTTCCATGCAAACGATAATATCTGCCCATTCTATTAAAGCAGGAGAGATAACAACCTCAGCATGTGGTAAAATCCCGCAAGATTTTGCCTCATAATCCTTGCTCCCTTCAAATAAAGAGGCAGCAGCGGGACTTCTATCTAGATTACTAGAGCAGACAAAGAGAAGATGTTTTTTCATAGAGAAAGAAGTTAATTCTTTTATAAAACTCTTTCCATATCCTCCAGCAATACAAAGATATATAATATTACGAATATTCGTTAAAAAAAGCGCATGCATATTCGCATTTCACCAAAAAAGGCTCAAAACTATTCGACTCCTGAAATAGTGAACAAAAATGGTCTGGGCTCGGTCGGGGCGTAGCCCACTCATGCGTTTTTAATGAGATGTTTGTAGCTAGTTGTATTGATTATCTATGAAATTATTTAAATATCTAAGAAACCTGCCTAATTCGAATTCATTAGAAAGGAATAAATTAAAATAATGAAAATACAAATAAAAGAGATTAGCAAAGAAGAAGCTAAAAAATTGAATGTACATTTAATAGATTTTAATCCAGTTGTTTGTCTATATTGTGGGAATAAAAAAGGGTTAAGACAAAGGTTTTTCTTATCAAATGTTCCATTAACAAGTGAATCTATTAATCATGTTTTTAGGAAAAGGTTAATTGAAGATTTTGGGCTTACTTATTATGCATATAACGAAGAAAATAAAGAGTTAATTACAACAGCAAAATGTCCAGAATGTGATGGCGAAAGAATGGAATGGAATTATTAATGACAACATCCCAAAATTATTAATTATAGACAATTTGGTTGATTAAGTTTCCTTTTTTCCAAATTGTCTTATTAGAGAATTCGGGACTAGAAGTAACATAATTACCCGAATTCTGTATAAAAAAGATTTAAAAACCAAATTTGACTAAAACACTGAATGGTAAAACAAAATTTATTGATATTTGGCCCTCCTGGGGCTGGCAAAGGCACTCAGGCAAAGCTAATTGCAGAGAAATTGGAAATATTACATCTGTCAACTGGAGAGGTCTTGAGAAGAGAGATAGGATCTGGAAGTGATTTGGGAATGAAAGTTCAGAGTATAATAAATTCTGGACAATTAGTTTCTGATGAAATTGTTATCGAGATAGTTAAAAATGCTTTAGCTAAGGCCAAAGATGGTTTTATTCTAGATGGTTTTCCAAGAACATTAAAACAGGCAGAAGTTCTGGAAAGCATCTTCAAAGAATTAAAAATAGATAATATTAAGATATTAAATTTGGAAGTTGATGAAGAAGAATTAATAAAAAGATTGGTTAAAAGAGCGCAATTGGAAGGAAGAGCAGATGATAATGAAGAAACAATAAGAAATAGAATGATTGTTTACAATGAAGAGACAAAACCTATTCTTGATTTCTATTCAAACCATGAGGGACTAATCAACCTTAACGGTCTTGGCTCAGTCGAGGAAGTTCTTTCTAGAGTTACAGAAGCTTTGAAATAAAGCTTGAATTTTAGTACTTCAAAATAGCAAATCGATAGATTTAAAAGGCAATTTTGAAGAGAAAAATGATGGAAACTAAAGGAATAGTATTGCTTGGACTTCATCGTTCAACTGACGAGCAGGTATTTTCAAGGCATGTAGCAAAAGCAGGGTATAAACCAGTTGCGCTTTTCGATACAAGTGCAATTATAGATATGTTTGGAAGAACTGGAGTTCACGCTTGCATAATGGATCTTAATTTTAAACATCCAAACACAGATAATCTTGAACCTGCTCAAACTGTAGTGAATTTTCTAAAAAATAGAGGGGAGTTTCTTCCTTCAATATATATGGGTCTTTCGGGAAGGAATTCTCTAATTGAAGCAGCTCACCTTAAAGGAATACCTGCCTATAGATATTTAACTAATTTTTCAGATGAAGGGCCTAGAGTTAAAGCATTTCTAAACAGAGAAGAGCAATTTGCTCCTGCTAATTTCCCAGCAGAGCCAGCAGAACTTGTAAAATATTTCGCTAAAATTTCAGGCCTTCACACTCAAATACAATAAAAAAATAAAAAAATAAATTTTTTTGTTTTTACTTAACCTTATTCCAGATATAAGCAAAAACCCAACCCAATACATATCCTCCAATAAAGGCTGCAATTATTAATTCTACTGCAATTAGTAAGCTAAATGCTGTAAAACTTACTCCTAAAGAAAGGAAATGTAAAGGAAGTATCCAAGCTAAAACAGAATTTGCAACATTCAAAGCAACTAAAATCACAAGTACCAGATGTATAAGTGCTGCAAAATATCCGACTGTTAAGCCAAGTCTGTTTGCGTTTATTTTATCTGCCATTTGAACCTCCTTTCACACCTTTTGATATTTTATATAGAATAAACCAATATTTAAGCATATCGACAAATTTATAAACGCCTTTATTGAGGCAGTTATATAAGAAAATGGAAGAAAGCGAACTAGTGGATATAGCAAATACATGCATAGGCCTATTGGTAAATGAAAGAAATGATGAAGCAAGAGCATTACTTCAGCAACATCCCTCTGCACTTCCTGAAATAAAAAAATATTATGTTGAGATGGAACAACAAACCAAAGCAGCACAATTATTTGTTCAAGAAGTTATAGATAATAATTCAAGAAAACCTGAAACCCAAAAAACTGCATTAAACGCCGAACAAGCAGCAGCAGTATATCAATCACAATTTCCTCAAACAAGTATTTATGTAAGAGTAATTACTCCAACAGATTAAATTTTTTTAATTTACTTAGTACTATTAGCACTCTTTCCAGACTTAGCTTCCACAGCGGCCTGTGCGGCTGCTAGAATGGCTATTGGAACTCTGTATGGACTGCATGAGACATTTGATAATCCTATTTTGTGACAGAATTTTACAGATGAAGGTTCTCCACCATGCTCTCCGCAAATACCCATATCCATATTCTTCTTAACACTCCTTGCCTTTGTAATTGCAATCTTCATCATGTATCCAACTCCCTCTTGGTCTAGGACTTGGAATGGATCTTTTTCAAATACTGCGTTTTGAACGTATGCAGGAATAAATCTTCCAGCGTCGTCTCTGCTGAATCCAAGAGTTGTTTGTGTAAGGTCGTTTGTACCGAATGACATGAATTCTGCTTCCTCTGCCAACTTATCTGCCATTAAAATTGCTCTTGGGAATTCAAGCATTGTTCCAATCTTGTAATGAATATTTCCTTCTGCTTTTGTTTCTAGAGCAACTCTCTTAACAATATCCTTAATAAGTTTAAATTCAGGAACTGCAATAACGTTTGGAATTTCTATCTCTGGCTTAGGGTCAAATCCTTGTTTCTTTACTTCAAGAGCTGCTTCGAAAACTGCACGAGCTTGCATCTCAGATATTTCAGGATAGACAACACCTAAACGACAGCCTCTAAAACCAAGCATTGGATTGAATTCGTGTAATGAATCTGCTTTGGCTTTAACTTTTTCAAGAGGAAGCTTCAACATTTTTGCAAGAGATTCCATTTCATCTGCTCCCTTTGGCAAGAATTCGTGCAATGGAGGATCAAGGAATCTTATTATGACTGGAAGTCCTGACATAACTTTGAATATTCCCATGAAGTCTTGCTTTTGGAATGGAAGTAATTTGTTAAGAGATTTTCTTCTGTCTGATTCAGTCTCGGCAAGAATCATTTCTCTCATGAATAGAATTCTACCTTCTTCGAAGAACATGTGCTCAGTTCTGCACAATCCAATTCCTTTTGCTCCGAATTTCTTTGCAACTTCAGCGTCTTTTGGAGTATCAGCGTTTGCTCTTACTTCTAATCTCTTTGCAGCATTTGCCCACTGCATCAATGTTCCAAATTCTCCAGATAATTCAGGATCTATAACAGGCAACTGTCCTGCAAATACTTCTCCAGATGTTCCATCAAGTGTCAAGAAGTCTCCCTCTTTCAACTTTGTTCCTTTTATTATAAGTGTTTTTGCTTTTTCATTTATTTCCAAATCAGAACAACCAGCAACACAGCATTTACCCATTCCTCTTGCAACAACTGCAGCGTGAGAAGTCATTCCACCTCTTGCAGTTAATATTCCTTGAGCAACGTGCATTCCAGCAATGTCATCGGCAGATGTCTCAATTCTTACTAGAATAACTTTTTCCTTATCTTTGTTAACTTTCAATACAGCATCTTCAGATTCAAATACTATTTTTCCAACTGCAGCTCCAGGTGAAGCAGGAAGTCCTTTTGTTAATGCAGTAAATTTCTTTCTTGCAACAGGGTCTATTCTCTTGTGCAATAGCTGATCCAATTGTGCAGGGTCTACTCTCAATAAAGCTTCATCTCTTGTAATTAATTTTTCATTTGCCATCTCAACGGCCATTCTAACTGCGGCAGGTCCAGTTCTCTTTCCATTTCTTGTCTGCAACATAAACAATACTCCTTTCTGAACTGTAAATTCAATGTCTTGCATGTCTTTGTAGTGCTTTTCCAAAGTTGATCTTATTCCAATCAATTGCTTATAGATTGCAGGCATATCTTTTTCCAATCTTGCAACTGGCTCAGGAGTTCTTATTCCTGCAACAACGTCTTCTCCTTGACTATTGATTAAGTATTCTCCATAGAATTTGTTTTCTCCAGTGCTTGGATTTCTTGTGAATGCAACTCCAGTTCCAGAATCATTACCCATATTTCCGAATACCATTGCCTGAACGTTAACTGCTGTCCCCAATAATCCTTTGATATCATTAATTTCTCTATAGGTAATAGCTCTTGGAGAATCCCATGAACCGAACACAGCATTTATTGACATTATCAATTGTTCTTTAACATTTGCAGGGAAGTCTCTGCCTTTTGCCTTTCTGACTATTGCTTTATAATCATTAACTAATTCTTTCAAATCCTGCGCAGAAAGGTCAGTGTCTAATTTGACTTTTCTCGATTCTTTCTTTCTATGAATTGCTTCTTCGAATAATTTATGCTCAACTCCCATAACAACATCTCCAAACATGTGAATAAATCTTCTGTATGAATCCCAGGCGAATCTTTCATTCTTTGTCCTAGATATAACTCCCTGAATTGTTTCATCATTTAATCCAAGATTAAGAATAGTATCCATCATTCCAGGCATTGAAAGTGCTGCCCCACTTCTTACAGAAACAAGAAGAGGATTTGATTTGTCTCCAAACTTCATTCCCATTTTCTGCTCAAGCTTTACAATGTTTGCATCAATCTGTTTCTGAAGTTCAGGAGGATGTGTCTTCTTGTGCTTATTATAATAGTCACAAACTTCAGTTGTAATTGTGAATCCAGATGGCACTGGCAAACCTATCTTTGTCATCTCTCCCAAATTAGCTCCCTTTCCTCCAAGAAGCTTTTTATCCTTTGTGTCTCCCTCTCCAAAGAAATAAACATATTTGCCCTTTGGCATTAGACTATTATTCTTATTATCTTGCTTTGGAGCATTATTATTTTGAACTGGTTTTTGTACTGGCTTGTTTTGTTGAGGTTTCTGATTATTGTTTTGCTTTTGAGGCTGTGCTGGTTTAGAATTATTATTTTGCTTAGGTTGATTATTAGGTTTATTTTGAATCTGTGGCTTATTCTGTTGAACTTGCATTTTAGGCTGTTGCTTTTGCTGCACTTGCTGCTTTTGTGGCTGTTTATTTTGTACCTGAGGTTGCTTTTGTTGAATCTGTGACTTATTTTGTTGTTTTTGCTGTTGAACTTGAGGTTTTTGTGCTTGAACTGGCTTCTGAGCAGGCTTTTGTTGATTCTGCTGTGCCCGTGGTTTTTGAACTTGAGGTTTCTGTTGCACTTGCTGCACTTTTTGTGCTGGCTTGCTTTGATTTTGATTCATGTTAAGCTTTTGTTGTTGTGCCATTTTCTTTTTATTTCGCCTTTTTTATCCTTTGAGATCTTTAATAAAAAACTTGCTTTATAAATTTAATTATGCTGTTGTTGAAATATGGAGTGGTAAAAATGGAGAATTAAGATAACCCAATTTCACTTGCTAATTTGTCTAATCCTTCTTCAAATACACTATATAAGGCGAGAGCCTGTCTGTTTGTTCCAAAGTTTGAACCCCTTATCTGAATTACACCTTGCTCAAATAAGTAACTTCGAGTATCCCCTATTTCCCTATTTGAGTGATTTTGTTTTAATCCGAAAGCGACACTATCAATTAAACCTATATCTACAATTTTAGTACGCTCATCGGGTTTTCCTTCACTTTGATAAATTCTTCTCATTACAATGGAGGTATCTGCCATATTTTTACCTAAAACTTGACTTATTTAAACTTTTATATTGTGAAATTAGAACCCCTTCTTCCTCTTCAAATATGCAATTATCTTATCACTCATAAAGGGTTTGCCGTGTTCTGAGATATAGGTAAAAGGTAAAATGAATGATTCAACGTCGTTTATCTCTATTTCAGCCTGATTAATTAATGGAATATCCTCAAATTTCTTCCCAGATTCAATTAGATGACAGACTTTAACCGCATTATCTGTTGAAAATTGTTCTTTTCCTATATTCCTCTGCTCTGCCCCTGGGAGAAACCTTGTCAACTCTTCTTTTGTTCTTTTTCTTGGAGGATAGTCTCCCAAAATTCCTCCAAAAATTAAATATTTGAATTTTTTTGTGTCTTTTGTTGTTAGTATTTCGGGTGCTTCTGGATCTAAGATGCAAATATTATCCAATTTGAGTTCCCGTACACTTTCTTTTGATACTTTCCCGAATTTTTCAAGCTTTTTCTGGTCTTTTTCATTTTTTATATTTGTAAACCATAAATTTTCTTTTCCCACTATCTTTGAAATGCTCTCGTATTCTATTTCGCACCACTCCCAAAGCTGAGGTTCAAGATGTTCAATTATATAGGTTATCATATAATAAAATTTAATTTAATATAGTTTATAAATTCTCATTGTTCCTATTTGATATGGTTGATTATATTCAAGAAATAGAAAAGATTATTAGAAATAAAATCAAGTCAGAAGATATTGGAAAGTTGGAAGATAACAAAAACGATTCTCCTAAAAAACTCTATGCTGTATTTGGAAAAAATATATCCTATTCACTCTCTCCAATAATGCACAATACTATTTTTTCTAAAATGAATATGAACTGCGAATATGATATTATCGATAATAGCATCGAAGAATGTCTTAAATGGTTAAAAGAAAAAGGTTCTGGAGCGAATGTTACAATCCCATATAAGACAGAAGTAATTAAATTTCTGAATGAATTGTCAGATGATGCAAAAGAAATTGGTGCAGTTAACACTATTAAGAATATGGAAGATGGCAAATTAGTAGGATATAACACTGATTATATTGCGATTCGGGAATTAATTTCAAAATTCCCTGGAAAAGTTCTTATTTTTGGAAGCGGAGGTGCAGCAAAGGCAGCAGTTTATGGTGCTAAGGGAAGAGAACTTGTTCTTGTTTCAAGAAATCCAGATGAAACCAAAGTAGAATATGAAAAGTGGAAAATAAAAGTAATTTCCTATGAAGAAGTTGAAAATGAAATCAAAGACACAGAGATAATAATCAATGCGACTCCTTCTGTTCCAGAAATTGCTAATTTTATTGATAAAACTAAAGTTGTTTTTGATATGAGATATAATCCTCTAGATATAGGACTAAACAGAATTGCCATTGATAAGGGAGCAACAATAATTCATGGTCTTGAGATGCTTGCAATTCAGGCAGCAGAAGCCCAAAGAATTTGGTTCAACAAAAGAGCAAATTCAGCGATAATGCTCTCTGTTGCATTGGACGAAATGACTAAAGAGAAATAACTCTAAACCACAATAATCCTTTTATATCCATTTAATGAGAGTTTTTTATGATATCGGGAGTTGGAAGATATATTTACATGAAAGATTTAACATTTATAGGAGCTAACAGAGAAAAACCTGCAGTTCTGGATTTCCTTGAGCAGTTTGGAGAATCTGCATCCAGGAGAACATTAGAATTTTTATTATCTGATGTTCAAGGACAATTTGGAGACGTTCAACTCGCCAGTTTCGTTAGCATGCCCTGGACAATGAAAGAAGATTTTAGCTTTATGCACCCTGGAGAGTTAATAGTTGTAGCCTATCCTAAGGGAGATAATGTTAAATATGGATTAGCAAAACAAACAATTTATTCAGATGCACATCTAGATAAATCTCCCTTAATAATTGCAGGATTTAAACCTCCTATTTTTATCGACCCATCAAACAAATCCTGGGCCATTTCAGTTCCTCCAAATAGAAGAAGACAAGTACACGCCCCAAATGTTATAATTGGTGCTATCTTATTGAAAAACGATCCAGAACAATCAGAAGAGGAATATATGATAATTAAACCACACATTGATTTTCTAAGAAAAGCATACGGTCCTGGGAAAGTTACCCTTTAATAACAGCCAAAGGTTTCATTCTTGCGACTATTTTTCCAATTCCCAGTTCATCTGAGACACGAACAACTTCATTGACATCTTTGTATGCTTCGGGAGATTCTTCGACTGCGCCCTTTTTGCTTCCTGCTCTTAACAAAATGTCATTTGAATTTAATTCCTTATTCATTTTGTCGAAGTCCAAATCTCTTATGGCTGAACTTCTAGACATTACTCTTCCAGCTCCATGTGCTGTTGAAGCAAGAGAAAGTTCCTCTGCTTCTTTAGTTCCAACAAGAAGATATGAAAATGTCCCCATGCTCCCAGGAATTATAACTGGCTGTCCTATTTTTCTATATATTGTTGGTAGTTCTTTTCTTCCTGGACCAAAGCTTCTCGTTGCTCCCTTCCTATGGATGCAAACCATCTGTTTTTTTCCAGAGATATTATGTTCTTCAAACTTAGCAATATTATGACAAACATCATATACAAGAGGTATTTTAATTTTAGGGAAAAACTTTTGAAAACTCTTTCTAACTTGATTTGTAATTAATTGTCTATTTGCAAATGCAAAATTTGCTGCAGAGTTCATGGCTTCTCTGTAATCTACTCCAAGTTTAGAATTTATTGGAGCACAAACTAATTCTCTATCTGGAAGTTTCTTAAATCCATACTCTTTTTCCATAAGATGGATATAATCACTCGCAGTTTGATGTCCGAGACCTCTACTTCCGGTATGGATCATAATTGTAATTTGTCCTTTCTCAATTCCAAATGCTTTTGCAGTTTTCTCATCAAATATTTCCTGAACTTCTTGAATTTCAACAAAATGATTTCCAGATCCAATTGTTCCAAGCTGATCTCTTCCTCTAGCTTTTGCTCGAGGAGTAACTTTACTTGCATTCCCTTTCAAACAACCATTATCTTCTATTCTTTCTAAATCATCTTTTGTCCCATATCCCTTTTCAACTGCCCATCCAGCTCCCTGTTCAAGAACATTTTTTATTTCTTCATCAGTTAATTTTAATTCTCCACCCTTTCCAACTCCAGATGGAACATTCTTAAAAATTTCATTCAAAAGTTGCTCTCTTTTTTTCATAAATTCTTCTTTAGAAATATTTGTGGAAAGCAAACGAACTCCGCAATTGATATCGTATCCTACTCCGCCTGGGCTTATGATTCCATTTTCAATGTCAAATGCTGCGACTCCTCCTATGCTAAATCCATATCCAGAATGTGCGTCAGGCATCGCATATGACTTTCCAACTATTCCTGGAAGCATAGCCACATTCTTAACTTGATTAATAGTATTTTCATCCTTCTCTATATTCTTCATCAATTTTTCAGATGCAAATATTCTTCCTGGAACTAGCATTTTCCCTTCCTTTGGAATTTCCCATTCATTCTTCGATATCTTCTTAATCGTCATATTTATAGAAGTAAAAAGGGTTTTATTAACTTAATGATTAAACGTCCAAAACCATTTGACATTCCCAATTCCCTTCAGCAATTTCCTTAATGTACATATCCGCATACGTCGCTGCTTTTATCTGTTTTATTTCATATTCTTTGCTGTTGTCTCCAAATATCTCTGCTTCCATTTGATTATCGTTTATACTTACTTTTGCCTTTGAAACAACAAACTTTTCTGCATCCAACAAAAACAATATTTCATCGACAAAACTATATAGCAAAGACTCCAAATCCGAAGCTCTAAGATGAATTTTCTTCGATTTCTTAGATTCAACTTTTCTATCGGGAGATAAATATGAAGAAATTGCCTTAGCAGTGTTTTCAAAGACCTCATCCAAATTCTTCCCAAATGCCTTGAATTTAATATCTGAAGGATGTTCTAAGAATACGAATTCTTTTTCCATATTTCATTTAATAATTTAAGGGTTATAAACCTAATTGAAAAAGGTTTAAAACTTCAACTTATCTCAAGTTTTGACTCCTAGAACTTTTGTTAAAAGTTGTAGAACGGATTAAAGATTTGCCTTTGCAAATCTTTAAATACGACTACTCTTTAATTAATAATATAGGTAAATAAAAGATGGCTGATAAAGAGCAACTAGTAAAAGAGAAAATGGGGCATAACGGTATCTTTGATTTCACTGCCCTTTACACATTTATGCACTCTTGGTTAAGAGATGAAGAAGGATTTGGAGTTACTGAAGAAAAATATTCTGAAAAAGTTTCTGGAAATGCGAGAGATATAGACTTTAAGTGGGTAGCATCCAAAACAGCAAATGACTATTTGAAGATGGAGCATCAGGTTGAAGTTGAAGTTCGTGGCTTAACAGACGTAGAAGTTGAAATAGATGGCGTCAAAAAGAAGATGAATAAGGGAAAGATAAGCATTGAATTTAAAGGATATATTATAAAAGACCAAGGAAGCAAATGGGATGTTACTCCATGGTATAGATTCCTCAGAGATTTCTACAATAAGTATGTCATTCCTGCAAGAATTGATAATATGGAAGATAAAATAAGAGGAGACTCAAGAAAATTCAAAGACGATATAAAAGCATTCCTAGATCAAATGGGACTAAGAAGCAAGACCGCCAAGATTGAACTCTGGGAACATAAACCTTAAAGAGCATTTTGAAGCATTTTTTTAATCATAGAAATATTTATATAAGAAAGACTTTGTAAATAAGTATGGTGGTTAAAAAAAAGAGCTTAATTTTTGCAATTATCTTTCTAAGTTTACTAATTCCTCTAAGCTCCGCAGCTTTGGAAGTAGAAAAAACTGCAAAATCAGAGGTAGTTATTCCAGAACTGAACAATCCTGCAGTATTTGATTTTAATATAAAAAATCTAGGCCAACCAGATTCTTTTGAAATATTCTCCCTAGTAGGTGTAACTATGGACCCAAGAGGAGCATTTGAGTTAAACACTGGAGATAATCCATTAGAAGTTAAAGCATACTTAAGTGAAGACATAAGAAATAAAATTAGAGGATTCTTCAAATTCGAATACCAAATAAAGGGTTCAAATTCGGCCGTATTCAAAGATATGATTACTGTAAATATTGTTCCCCTAGCAGAGACTGTTGAAATCTCAGTTGATGATATCCGCCCAGGAGATTCTGAGGCAACTATTAATATCGCAAACAGACAAAATGCTCAAATAAACGAAATGAAATTGACTTTCAGTTCTGCATTCTTCACATATTCTGGAAATGTTTCTCTTTCCCCCTATGCCACATCAAAAATAAAAGTTAAAATGGACAAAACAGCAATGTCTAAATTATCTGCAGGCTCATATATCCTATCTAATGTAATTGGACTAGAGAGTGCTAGTGTTAAATCGGAATCTTCAATCAACTATGTAAGAAAAGAAGAAGTCACTGAAACAAGAACAAGCACAGGATTCATCATAAGAGATGTTAAAATAACAAAATCGAACAAAGGAAATGTCCCTGCCTCTGCAAATATTACTCTCTCAAGAGACATCTTAACTAGATTAGTTACAGTCTATACCCTTGAGCCAGTCTCATCTGAAAAAGGAGGATTATTTGTTGACTATGTCTGGAACAAAGAACTTCTTCCTGGAGAATCCTATTCAGTTACAGTAACAACAAATTACACTTTCCCATTCATTCTAATAATACTAGTAGTTCTAGTAATTGTCCTTGTCAGAGTATTCACACAACGTTCTCTAATGATTACTAAGAGGGTTTCTCTAGTTAAAACAAAGGGTGGAGAATTTGCTCTAAGAGTAAGATTGCATGTTAAAGCAAGAAAAGGGATTTCCAATGTTCAAATAATTGACAGACTTCCTGGGATGACAAAGCTATACGAGAAATTCGGAGTAAAGCCAGACAAAATAGACCCTGCCACAAGAAGATTATTCTGGAGTGTTCCAAAATTGGCAGCAGGAGAAGAAAGAGTATTTTCATACATCGTCTATTCAAAGGTTTCAATGGTTGGAAGCTTTGAATTGCCTGCAACAACTGCAGTCTATGAAGAAGATGGAAAAACCCATGAAGTCTTATCCAATAAGACCTTCTTCGTTGCTAATACTGGTTCTGCCACAAGCGAATAATTGCTCAGTTAGAAATAATTAAATACAATCAAAGTTTATTTTATATATGTGCGCTGATTATATTGGAGTTATTATTGAAGAAAGCCTTGAAAATAAAGATGTTTTAAAAGATATCAATATAATTAAAACGAAAATTGAGAAAGTAGTTGAGAAGCATAAAACCCCTTGGATTAAGCAATGGACTTTGCATACCGTAAGCATTCCTGAAAGCAAGGCAGATTTCATTGCAAAAAAGATAAGTAATTCTCTCGATTCAAATCATCCCTGGTATGCAGATTTCAAGAATAATACAACGCACATAATCATATTCAGAGAGAAAGTATTTGTGATTGATAGAACAAGCAAAGAACAATATGATAAGGCAAAGGCGTATGGAATTTCCTTAGGGATACCTGAATACCAAGTAGACTTTCATCCCCAAATAAAAAAGTGGAAAAGATAACTATTTTACCGATTAATTTGAGAATGCAACGTTTAAATAATCCCTTTCAATTATATCAATATGGGACAAAATGGATATATGAGAGATATAAAGAAAGAAATGCCTTTATATCAAAAACAAATGCTCAATAGAAAAAGCAAGAAATCTCAAAAAGAATCAGATAAAAAATCTAGTTCAAACCAAAAACAAGAATGATTTCGAATTATACAAAATATTTTAAAGTAAAGAGTTATTGATTTATATGCTTGCGGAAGAGATTTTACTACTTATAATTGGCATAATTATCTCACTTCTGTTTATTATTGCAAAAAGATGGGACAAATTAAATTTCTTCTTTCATAGAAGATATACCTTCATTAATATAGTCTTTATTACATTATATTTTATAGAGCAAGCAATATTCATAACTTCTTCATATCTTTATCCGGAGCATATAGGGTTATTAGTTGGGTTTTTTGCTCTAGTTGTATTAACTACTGTAGCTTTACAGGGAGTAATGATGGAATCAAAAAGCAAAAGATTATCTGAAAGGTTGGATGAAGCAAATAAATTATCAATGGAAAAAATTAGTGAGGTTAGAAATGAATATGAAAAACGTCTAAATAAAATGAGTAAGGATATTAAAGATTTGGAATTGAGGAATGATTTTTTATCTATTAAAAATAATAAAAGAAGGTAACTATAATAATAACCTTACTCTATTATGAATCTCAAATATTTCTTTTTCTAATTTATCTACTCTTTTTTTAGTTTGTTCGATTTCAATATCAGTCCTTCTTGATATACTCTTTTTAGAACCCTCTTTATTCACCATTAAAGTAATTATGAGTTTATTATATATAAATATATCTGATACGGTAATTTCTTTCAAATAGAATAGTTTAAAAATCTAGTTTATCATTTTAATTCATCCCTCTATAGCTCAGCGGTAGAGCATTCGGCTGTAGACAAAGCGTCTAGTGCAGACATTCCATTAAGGAAAGGATGAAGCACGACAAGACCGCATTCGATAGAATGCGGAGTTCGACAGAACCCGGAGTATCCAAGTTCGACTCTTGGTGGAGGGATTTTCTTAATTGGATGTTTTAGACGCTTTAAAGACAGATTTAAATAATTGATACTTCTTTGATAAGAATGACTAATACTATAATTGTTCAACCTTATGAAGAATATCAGAGGCTAGGCAGAGCACGTATTAAATTCTATTTTTTTGCTATAACTTTCTTTTTTGGACTAATGTTCATAATATTAGACACCAATTTTGGTTCTAGTCTTACTTGGTTAGGATTTTTATTGTTACTCCCAACAATTATATATCTTATTTTTAAAGTTTATAAAAAATCTTCTTGGACAAGGCACAATAAAAAGAAGTTAATAATCGGAATAATTGTTATTGCAATCCTAGTAATATTATACTTAAGTTATGCTTCTTCTATTGTGAACGTTATAGATAATACTTTCAATAAGCCAGAACAAATTCAACCAAACGTACTCTCATTGGTAAATAAACCAACAGTAGAAGATATGTTTGCTTGTAGACCCAACTGCAGTGATTTATTTGGATTAGGCACAGAAGGAATAGCAACTTCTGTTGAAGTTAAATCAGACAATTCCAGAGTTATTCAATGTCAATGTATTAATCGGGCAAATAAAAATCAGATGGTTGAATATCAGGTAACTATATAATAAAAATGAAAAAAGAGGTTGATGAATATATATTGATAATCTTTTTAATTATTATATTCGTTGCAGGAATTATTAGTTATTTTATGTATAATTCCTAAATGCAGTTTTAACAAACCTTAAAAACCCCAATCGGCTTTTTATATAATGATTAAAGGAAACGGTAAAAGATTGGAAAGTGTTGAAAAGAAGAAGAGAAGAAACAATATTCTCTCAACACTTCTATTTTTCGTTGCTTCTTATCTAATGCTTCAAAGCCCTCCAAATGAGACAAGTTACCTTCTTCTAGGTGTGGCTTTCTTGATTGCAGGGATATATGGGATTGTTACACTTTATAAAAAAGAAAGATTTGTTTTCTAAATTATCGACATATAAAAGATAATATTTATAATTACTTATAACTCTTGTTAATAATGGAGAAGGAACTTAAACAAAAGGGAAAAAGATTGTTAACAGATGGTTGTGCTTTAGGAGATACCAGTGGCAGAACAAAAAATCTTGAAGAAAAGAGTGTATTTGCTTTAGCTTCAAATAAGTTTGAGTTTACAGCAGTGATGTTTTCTTCTGAGAAGAAAAAAGTTTTTTTAAAACTTAATAAGAAACATGGAGAAAAAAGGGCACAAGCAATTATGCACTCAGTTAAAATATATTATGCGATTAAAGGTTATATTAAGAATTGTCCTTCATTTTATATTTGTAGTGATGGATTTGATCCAGGTTCATTAAAGCACTATCTAAAAGAATTTCTTAAAGGTGATTTTAACGAGCATAAAATAAATTTCGGTTCATTAAAAAATATGTTTGGTAAACATAACATCGCCGATAGATTGGCCTGGGAAGTAAACAAAAAAGGAAAGAAAGCAACAATTATCATTAATGAAAAACATTTTTCAGAACTAAAACTAATTTAAATCAAAAAGTTGTAAGAATCAAGAGGATGGGTTTTACCCGTACCCTGAGTTCGGCTACACTTTTGGTGTAGGTTCCCCAAGCATCCTCTCTCAATTTCCTACTTTCTTTCTATGTCAAATAAGTATTTATAACTTTCGGTTATGTTGTTTTTGTCTCCATTTTCAGTGGTGCTAAAGGTTTAAATAGGGTAATTTTTAGAAAGGAAAATGGCAACAAAAAGAAAAATTGAGAAAAAAGTTGAAGCAATTATAGTGCAAGCACCAAAAGAAGAACATACTGGACATGAGCATGAGATAGAGCATGATTTAGACTTTCACGGTTTAGAAGATGAATTAGATAACGACAGAGATTGATAAAATATCACTCTAACAAATTATATTATCTAATATCCCTGAGCTGAATTAATTATAGGAGCTAATTTAACCAATTTTATGATTAAAGACTATCTATTCAAGCATATATATCTTTAAAAATAAAAAATTGCTCTGCAATTCATGGCAGATGATGTAATAAATTCTAATGTTTCAAGAGCAATTGGAAGAGATGCGCAAAGAAACAACATTGCAGCAGCAAAAGTAATAGCAGATATTGTAAAAACAACTCTTGGACCTAAGGGAATGGATAAAATGCTAGTGGATAATTCTGGAAATATAACTGTAACAAATGATGGAGTTACAATTCTAGAGGAGATGGAAATAGACCATCCTGCTGCAAAGATGATGGTTGAGATTGCAAAGACACAGGAAACTGAAGTAGGAGATGGAACAACTACCGTTGCACTTCTTGCTGGAAAACTTCTTGAAAACGCTGAAACACTATTGGATAGAAGAATACATCCAACGGTTATTGTTAAGGGTTATAATCTTGCAATGGAAAAATCCCTTGAAATTCTGGAGGAAATTGCATTGCCTTTGTCTTCTAGGGAGATAATGAAGCAAATTGCTATGACTGCAATGACTGGAAAAGGCGCAGAATCAGATAAAGAACTCCTGGCAAGTTTGATTGTTTCCGCATCAGAAGAAGTAGGATTCGGAGGATTTGTAGATAAGGAAGACATAAAGATAGAAAAAATGAAGGGAGAAAAAATAAGTCAAAGTGAATTGATTAAAGGATTTGTTTTTGAAAAAGAGAGAGCAAATATTGAAATGCCTTCTAAAGTTGTAGAGGCAAGAATTCTTTTGATAGACTTCCCAATTGAACTTAAGAGTCCAGAAGCAGAAACTAAGATTGAAATCTCAAGTCCAGAACAATTAGAAGGTTTTATGGCTTCAGAAGAGAGATACATAAAGGAGTTAGTTGAAGAAATAGTCAACTCTGGGGCGAATGTAGTCTTCTGTCAGAAGGGAATTGATGACGTTGCTCAATATTATCTTGCCAAAGAAGGCGTAATGGCTTTTAGAAGGGTGCAGAAGTCAGACATGGAAAAGATTGCAAAGGCAGTTTCTGGAAAAATAGTTTCAAATATAAGGGACATCGAACTCGGCCTTGGAAGTGCAGAGTTAGTTGAAGAGGTAAAAGTAGGAGATAATAGTTATACATATGTAAGGGGATGCAAAAATCCAAGGGCAGTCACTTTATTGCTTAGGGCAGGAAGTTCACATGTTTTAGATGAAGTGGAGAGGGCTGTCAAAGATGGTCTGGGAGATGTAATTACTGCATTTAGATATGGAAAAGCAGTTCCTGGAGGAGGAGCAGTGGAAATAGAGCTTGCTAAGAGACTTAGAACATTTGCAAAAGGAATTTCAGGAAGAGAACAGTTGGCAGTGGAAGAATTTGCCAAATCCCTTGAATCAATTCCTGAAACACTTGCAGAAAATGCTGGCCTAGATGCAGTGGATATTGTTGCACAGCTAAAAAAAGTTCATGAATCAGGAGTAAGCAATGCTGGCCTCAATCTTTTCACAGATAAAATAGAAGACACTTTTGCTTCTGGAATAATTGAACCTTTGAAAGTAAAGACACAGGCAATTTCATCGGCTACAGAACTTGCAAACATGATTCTGAGAATTGATGATGTTCTAATTAGCAAACCAAAACAAATTAAGGAAAACAAGTTTGAAGGCTTGGATTAACTTATCTTACTGAACACCTAAATCCTTATAAATAAAGATAAATTTTATTAGTGATGAGAAGTTTCCTAAGATTAGAAAATATAATTAAAAACGTAAAAGTCGTAACTGCTAAACTACCTCAATCTGTTGGAGAAAGAAGATATTATACTATAATTAATTCTAGACATCCTTTTCAAAATGATTTAGGAGCTAATTCTTGTGTGGCTAATTATTCTAGTCTCCCAAAAGCAATTGCGGGACATATTAGAAGAGTATTTGATGTTTTATTGCACCCCCAAGAGTATTCTTTAGCTTAATTCCCCAAATTAAAAACATTTAAGGGGAAGCCTAACAATAAACTGCCATGTTTCAACTAATCGTATAGTTCCACTTTGAATTTATCTTATGTTCTTTGATATTAATTTTTTCAAATTCTTTGTCTGAAACTTTTTGTTTTAATTCATAAATTTTCTTATCCATCTTTGCTTTTATTTTTAATCCCTTTTTAGTTTTTGTTCCTTCAATTAAATTAATAATAACTTCATAATTTATTAAT
>Ga0208373_1001055_pt1 | contig 39806 bp, 32 predicted proteins | sample RifOxyC2_FD_184036 | JGI IMG/M metagenome (GOLD analysis project Ga0208373, IMG submission 184036) | Soil microbial communities from Rifle, Colorado - Rifle Oxygen_injection C2 (SPAdes) | ecosystem: Environmental > Terrestrial > Deep subsurface > Rock core/Sediment | place: Rifle, Colorado...
CTGGTCGACATATTGCAAGCCGGTGGCCGTGGTGACTACTTTTTCGCCCTGCGGGTTACCGGCAGGCCCGGCTGGTTGCGCTGTACCCATCATCTGATTCTCCTCTCCGCATCCTGAAACAACCGGTAACAGGAATGCAATACAAACTACGAAATTATACAATTTACTCATACATCTTCCTCCTCTGATAAAATTCTATTAAGTTTGACAGCCCGCGTCAAAATAAATAAGATAAATAACTCTAAAAGAACAAAAATAACAGGAAAGAGATGAGAGGTTAAATAACATGAACTTCAATGAATATCATTCGCATAAGTGGTCCAAGAACCTGGCTGATGTAAAAAGACGCGCCCAGGAAATTAATGCTCTTTATAAAAATGGCAGCATCAAAGAAGCCCAGGATAAACTATCAGCCCTTTACAGCGGCGAGTTTAAGGACGAGGCAAAGATATTTCCGGGATTAAAGGTCATGGCCGTTTTCTGGAAGGCCGAAGAGGAAATGATGCGCTGCAGGTTTGAGACCAAGGAAAAGGCGGCCAAGGACCTGCATCTTACCGACACCGATGAATTCAGGAATAATCTCAAAGCGGTCTGGCAGAAATACACCGAGGATATTGCCGGACTGGTCAAAAAGTATTCACTGCTGGACGAGAAAATCTCCGGCCCCATCATTAAAAAGTATCCGCCCCAAATGGGCGCCAACTGGAGCGACACACTCAAAGGGCTGATGAGCCAAACCGAAACCACCGTTAAGAAGGGCGAAATATCCGACACCCTAATAAACAACTGGCTGGCCTTTTGCCTGGACGGAATTCTGGCCTATAATTTTGGTTTAGCCCGCCAGGCCGTGCTCTCGGCCATGATTCTCAATAAATTCTCAGAAGCCAAACTAAAACAAATCGTGGCTGATTCCAAGGACGAATATGGCTGGCTGGTCAGCAAGAAATTCTTCGTCGAGGTCTTCCCGGCCGCCGGCATCACCGATATGACAGACCTGCAGACCATCGGCCGGTACGGGATGTTCTCAGACCAGGACCTGACCACCTCGGAAACCCTTCCGCCTGCGGAAAAACGAGCCACGGAGCCAAAGGTTAAGCGGACCGAATTCTTCAACTGCCAGGAATTCAGTATGTTTGAAACCACCTTCAAGATGCTCGGCGTCAAGATAAACCATATTGGTATTGCCATGTGCCCGTATTGCGAGGAACACGGCAAGAAGAACGTCCAGGTCTTTGTCCCGCCCAGTATGCGTCCTGAGGTGAAAATGACCACTTCGTTGGGCTTGGGCAATAAATCCTGCGTCTTTGAAACCAAACTCTATCCGGCCGACGACATGGAAAGATTCATGCAGGCCCAGGAAAAGGTATTCGGCGGACAGTATTAACTGATATTACAGAAAGGTGAATGCTATGAGATTGAAAGACAAGGTCGCCATCATTACCGGAGCCGGTTCGGGCATCGGACAGGCCAGTGCCATCATCTTTGCCCGGGAAGGCGCCAAGGTCTGCGTGGCTGATTACAACATCAAAGGCGCCGAAGAAACCGCCCAGAAGATTAATGAAGAGATGTCCGCCAAAGGCGGATCCGCCTCTCGCGGAAAAAAGGTCGCCTTCGCCTTTAAGGTTGATGTGTCCAAGGAAGACCAGGTTGATAATATGGTCAAGACCACGGTCGAACAGTTCGGCACGGTCGATATCCTGGTCAATAACGCCGGCATCAACGAATTCATCCCGTTCCCGCTGGTCCAGCCCGATGACGTTAAGAAGATAATGGACGTAAATTTCATGGGCGCATTTCTGTGCATCAAGGCTGTCCTGCCCATTATGACCGAAAAAATGTACGGTAAGGTTGTCAATGTCACATCCATCATGTCGGTTATCGCCGGCAAGGGCCAAGCCGCTTATAACGCCTCCAAAGGCGCGCTCAAGATGCTTACCCAATCTATGTCCGTTGACCTGGGCTGTTACGGTATCAATGTCAACGCGGTCGGGCCGGGCATGACCCGGACCACCCTGACCAAGCAACTCTTCTCCAACCAGGACATGGTGAAATGGTTTGAGGAAAAGATACCACTGGGCCGGCTGGGCAACCCGGAAGATATTGCCCCGGCTATCTTGTTCCTGGCCTCGGATGAAGCTAGGTATATTACGGGCGAAACTATCTTCGTGGACGGAGGAATGATTGCCACCAGATAATCGGAAACCTGATATAACTTGACATTAGTCATTATAACTTATAAAAAGTTGTAATAATAAATACCCATAAACCCAAAGGAAAGGAAATACCATTATGGAAAATAACTGGATGACGTTCGGCACTATCGGGATTATCGTATTATTAATAGGCCTCTTTGTCGTGGCCATCATATTCCTGCGCTTCGGGTTCCTCTGGCTGCAGGCCTTGCTCTCCGGCGCGTCCGTAGCCATATTGGACCTGGTCGGAATGTGGTTCCGCAAGGTCGACGCACATGTTATCGTCATCAATCGCATCAACGCGGTCAAAGCCGGACTGAATATTCCGACGGCTACCCTTGAAGCGCATTATCTGGCCGGCGGAAACGTGACCAAGGTCGTCCGGTCCGTTATCGCCGCCAATAAAGCCGGTATCCACCTGACAATAGAACGAGCCATGGCCATTGACCTGGCCGGCCGTGATGTGCTCGATGCGGTCCACACCAGCGTACTGCCCAAGGTGATTGATTGTCCGGCCCAAAAAGACGGACGAGCCACCATTGACGCGGTCGCCAAGGACGGCATCCAATTAAGAGCCCGGGCCCGTGTCACGGTCCGGACCAACCTGGACCGCCTGGTCGGCGGAGCCACTGAAGAAACCATCATCGCCCGGGTCGGAGAAGGTATTGTTAGCACCATCGGCTCGGCCGAAAGCTATAAAGTCGTGCTGGAAAGCCCGGATTCTATCTCCAAAACCGTTCTGGGAAAAGGATTGGATGCGGGCAGCGCCTTTGAAATACTTTCTATTGATATCGCCGATGTGGATGTGGGCGAAAATATCGGGGCAAAATTACAGGGCGACCAGGCCGCGGCCGACCTAAAAGTAGCCCAGGCTAAGGCCGAAACCAGGCGGGCTATGGCCGTGGCTCAGGAACAGGAAATGAAAGCCAAAACCCAGGAAATGAGAGCCAAGGTCGTGGAAGCAGAAGCCGAAGTGCCTAAGGGTATTGCCCAAGCGTTCCGCGAAGGCAAGCTCGGCGTGATGGATTACTACAACCTGCGTAATGTCCAGGCGGATACGGACATGAGGCAATCCATTGCCCAGCCGCCGACGACTGGCAAGCCACCCAAAGAAAGCCATTAATATACACCCCCACACCAATACATTGGTGTGGGGGTAAACCAGGATGAGTCCTTTACCCCGTTAGAGGCGATGCCTTTCTACCAGATAAAACAAAGGAAAACTTTATACCACGTATTATATACGCCTCTAACGGGGCGAGGAAAGACCTGCGACAGGATACTAAATCCTGTCTTTCAATATAACCATAACTATGAAACTTTCTAACGGGATGAGGGTTAGCAAGTATTATTACTGCGCTGTCACTCTTATCCTGGCTTTCTTTTTGTCCGCGACTCCGGCATTTTCATTCTCGCCGTCGGATATCACCGACCTTATCCGCAAATACAACCTGGAAAAATCCAATATCGCCATCAAGGTCATAACCCTGCCAACTAATAAGACAGTCTATGAGAAAAACGCCGATGCGTCGATGGTTATCGCCTCAAACACCAAATTATTTTCCACGACCGCCGCATTATGCAAGCTCGGTCCTGATTTCAAATTCACCACCTCCATATCTTATGACGGCGTCATTACCAACAGCGCTCTGCAGGGTAATCTGGTGGTCTGGAGCAACGGCAACCCGAACATCTCCGGCCGGTTCTATAACAACAACCCAACCGCGGTTTTTGAACAATGGGCTGAGCAACTGGTTAAATCAGGACTCAAGGAAATCAGCGGCAACCTGGTCATTGACCAGAGCGCCTTTGACCGGGAATGCATCCCGTCTGCCTGGCCGCGGGACCAGTTATCATACTGGTATTGCGCGCCGGTCTCGGCGGTTTCATTCAACGACAACTGCGTGGATATCACGCTCTGGGCCGACCCCAAGACCGACCGGATGCGCTATGCCGTATCGCCGGCCACTAAATACGTTGAGGTGGCATTCAAGGTCAAGCTCAAAAAGAAACTGTCAGCCAGCCAGCTGAAATTCTCGCGCCTGCCGGGAAGCAACCGTATCGATATCAGCGGCCAAGCATCCCCCAAGGACATACCGACCAAAGAATCCATCACCGTGGATAACCCCGGCTTATTCTTCGGAACAGTCCTTAAAGAAACATTTGCCCGAAAAGGAATTATCATCTCAGGTGAAATTATGATTGTAGACGAACCGTACAAGCCATCCGGGAAGCCCATCAAAATCGCCGAGTCATCAACCGACCTGGTCCAGGCCATAAATGTGGTCAACAAACGCAGCCAGAATTTCTACGCCGAACAGATATTAAAATCTATGGCGCATAATTATCAGGGCCAGGGGACCATGGCCGGCGGGCTGAAGATTATCCGCGAATTCCTGACTCGGGAATTGGGTTTTGCCGGAGACGGATTCACCATATCTGATGCCAGCGGTCTATCCCGCCAAAACCTCTTCAGCGTCAACCAGCTGACCGGCCTCTTGAGGTATATGCACGGCCATAAATATTTCACCACATTCAGGGATTCGCTTAATTATGAGCGCTGGAATTTCTCCAACCGCGAATCGGTCTGGACCAAGACCGGCTACATCCAAAACGCCCTGGCGCTGTCCGGTTACATCAGGCGCAAACAGGACGATTATTACGCCTTCTCCGTTATTATTAATGACTTTGGTGATTCAGCTGACATCCAGTCCAATCCGGGCCTGGAAAACGCCGAAAATTTCCGTTCTGAGTTTCTCCGGCTGCTTCAAAAATAATAAACCCGACTTATTGACTCCATCTGCTATTTTTGGTATCTGGTATGGCATAAAACCAACTCGGATAAACCGGGATAATGAACCATCCCGACAAATACTGCCGGGATAACTGCCCCTAATTCGCTACGCTCAAACGGGCAGTAAAAGGAGGAAGAGATGAGCGCACATCAGTTCAAAAGACGCCTAATTGCCATATGCGTAATTTTAGCAGTTGGCTTAGCCTGGACGCCGTCTATTAAAAGCCAGGAAGATGTAACCATCCAGAATATAAACTTCGGCGAATTATTGCTGGGTGACAATTTCTCTGCGGATGACCTGCAGGACTGCGTGGTCGGCGTTGATTTTGACGGGATGACCTGCCAAACCTGCCCCTGCGGCGGGGCGATTAATACGTTTCTTGAATGGCACCAGAAATATAATTCGCAGGGCTTTACTTTGCTGTCCTTTTATGTCAAAGACGACGCCAAGGAGAAATTTGCCGCCTTTTGCAAATCAAGAAAGGTGCCCTTTCCCGTCTATTACGGAGGCCGTATTTCGGGGCTGGAAATCACTGACCTGCCCGCGTTTGTTCTCTTTGACCATACCGGCAAGATGATTTTCAGCGGGCATCCAAAGGATGCCGACGCAAAAATAGCCGAGGCCATGAAAGCCGCTCCGGACTACCTGACCGGCGCCGGCCCGTATAAAAAACTAAAAACGCTGGCCGATAAAGCCAAGGAGCGGAAAGACCTGGGCAAGATTCTCAAAACCATTAAGGAAAAATACCTGAAGTCCAATGATGCGGACGAGGCCGCCGAGGCGGAAAAACTGGCTGCCCGGCTGACCCGCTACGGCAATAAACTGCTCCGGAAAGCCGGGAGCAAAAAGGATAAAGAGCCTCTGGTCTGCCTTAACCTCTACCAGCAGGCGGCGGCGGTATTCAAAGACGACGCCATCGGCGATGATGCCGATACCACCATTAAGGAACTTAAGGAAGATAAGACCTTCCAGGATAATCTCAAGGCCGATAAGGAATTAGCCGGTATGATTCCGGAGATAGAAAAATTAAAGGCTTCCACCAAGTGCGCGGCGTTCGACAAAGAATGCGACGCCTGCAGAAAGAAGAATCCTTCACTGCAAATACTTATCCCCAAGGCCAAGAATATAATAAAGAATTATCCGAATTCGCCGGCCGCAGCCAAGGTCAAGGAACTTCTGCCGGTGGAGTAAAATTACCGGTTTTCATTTCGTTGACGTTTTACTAAGTTCTTGTTAATCTTCTTCTAATGAAGATTGCCTATTTCGATTGTTCCTCAGGCGCCAGCGGTGATATGATTCTGTCCGGATTGATGGACGCCGGATTCCCGTTCAGTAAACTCAAATCAGCTCTCCAGCCGCTGATTAAACCCTTCAAGGTCAAACTATCACTCAGGCGGGTGGAACGCTGCGGCTTATCCGGGTTGAAGATTGATATCACGGGCGCTGACAAACGCCTGTCCCTCAATGAAATCTCCACCGCCATCAGGAAATCCAGATTACCAAAGCAGGTCAAGACAGATTCACTGAAAATTCTCAATCGGATAGCAGACGCAGAAACCAAGGTTCACCATCCTACGCCCTTCGGGCTACGGAATGGTAGGTATTCCGAAGCCACAGGCGAAGGATACCATCATCATAAATCAAAGCATATAAGACTGCATGACCACGAAGTGGCCGTGGGACACTACCACGACCACGACCACGAAGTGACCGCGCAACACGACCACGCAGTGGTCGAGTTAAGCGAATTGGGTTCTGTTGACACCCTGATTGACATAGTCGGCGCGTCTCTGGGCATCCATTATTTAGGGATTGAACGAATCTATGTCTCTCCCCTGCCATTAAATGAAGGCAAGGTCAGATGCGCCCACGGCCTGTATCCTTTGCCTGCGCCCGGCACCATGGAACTGCTTAAGAACTTTGAATTATTCCGAAGCCCAATTAAAAAAGAATTAGTCACGCCCACCGGCGCGGCCATATTGACCACCTTGGGCCGGCCGTCCAATGAGATTCCGCAGTTTAATATCTCCAAAATCGGCCTTGGCGCCGGAACCCTTGACCTGCCCGACCAGCCCAATATCCTGCGAGTATTTATCGGCACAATCCCGTCATTCCCCCATTTTTCTAATCCCCCTTTCTCCCCCTTTGCAAAAGGGGGACGGGGGGATTTGATGAAGGGTGCGGGGGGATTAGACAAAGACACCATCTGCGTCTTAGAAACCAATATTGACAACGCCACCGGCGAGGTCATCGGCTATACAGCGGAGAAATTATTCCAGGCCGGCGCTTTTGATGTCTTCACCCTGCCGATTCAGATGAAGAAATCCCGACCGGGCGTATTATTACAGGTGCTGGCTCCAATTGATATGATTGCTAAGATGGAAGGAATTATCTTCTCCGAACTCCCCACCCTGGGCATCAGGAAATATCTGTGCCATCGGGCCAAGCTCAAAAGGGCCATCCGGGCTGTCAAGACTAAATTCGGCGCTATCAGGGTAAAGGTCAGTTATCTCGGCGCTGATGCCAAACACCTCTCGCCGGAATACGAGGATTGCAAGAAAGCCGCCCAGAAATACAATGTGCCAATAAGACAAGTCATCACCGCAGCGCTGGGAAAAAGATAAGCCACTGATTCTGTCCTACATCCTATATGCTGTCTCACCCGCTTTGCCTACTTACTCTATAGTCCCGGTAATTACCAGACAATTCGGACTGACGATGGCCCAAACATTAGCCGGCGTAGCCGCATTCATGGTGCCGGTAGTCGGGTCTATACTATAGATATAAATATTGCTGCTGCCATAATTGGCCGCATAGGCAAATTGGCCGGACGGGTCGACCGCAATCCAGGTGGTATTATCTCCGGACTGTATTTCACTGTCATAAGTCAATCCGCCGGTGGATTGGTCTATGAAATATTTCCGGATGGCGCTGTTGGGCGCCGCGCTTCGGCCCGCATAAACGAACCGGCCGGTCGGGTCGGCCGTGACCGCCCGCATGACCGATGAAGCCGCCGCGGTGGTGCCCAAGGAAACCAGGGCTCCGCTGGCCGGGTTAATCGCATACATCGAAACATTCTGGGAGGTCCAGTTGGTCGCATAGACAAACCGGCCGGTCGGGTCGACTGTCAGCGCATTAGGGCCGGTCCCGGCTGCAAACGGGCTCCCGGCAATCTCGCTTAATGCACCGGTGCTCTTGTTTATCGCATAGGCCGAGATATTGGCCGAACCGTAATTGGGCACATATGCAAACCGGCCGGACGGGTCTAAGGCCACCGCATAAGGACTGGAGCCGGCCCCGACGGCCAAACCGATTTCAGTCAGCCCGCCGGTGGTTTGGGTAATCAGATAGGCCGAGACCGTATCATCGCCCTCATTGGTTACATAAACAAAACGGCCGGATGGGTCCACAGTCACGGCCCGGGGCTGGGTCCCGGCTGTCACGGTCACCGGAAGCGCCGTGGTAAATCCGCCGGTTACTGAATCGATATTATAGATAGAAACAACATTCTCGCCCCGTACCGCTACATAAGCGAACCGGCCCAGCGGGTCAGTAGCAATGCCGGAAGCATTGATTCCGGCATCATAATCCGTAGCATGGGCGGTCAGCCCGCCGGTTATGGCGTCGATATCGTAAATCCGGACCGTGGTCGGATTGGAAATGCTGACTTCATAGGCGCATTTGGGCGTATAAGCCACCGGATTAGCGCCAGAAGCAATGGCAATAGCCAAGGGCCCAGACCGGGTCGTTACCGTCCAGGACAGTGCCAGTTCTCCGGTAACCTGGTCTATGCTGTAAGTGCAAACCGTATTGGAGGTCTTATTAGTCACGTACAGGAATTTACCCGATGGGTCTGCCGTGACCCAGGAAGGATAACCGCTATTCGTTACCGGGCTTCCCACGGTTGTCAACGAACCGGTTATCGGGTCAATGCTATAGGCCGAAACGCGCTGGCCGCCCTCGGACGAGGCGTAGGCAAACCGGCCGGACGGCTCGACCGTGATGACATAAGGCGCGTCCACCGGATGGGGAGCTGTGCCGGTGGCTGATAATGCGCCGGTCACCTGGTCGACGCTATAAGTGGAAACGCTGTTGACTCCGCACCCCACATAGGCGAACTGGCCGGACGGGTCAACGGCCACCGTATAAGGCGAAGACGCGGTATTACCGGGACTGCCCACGATACTCAGCGAGCCGTTGGACTGGTTAATGGCGTAGGTCGAAACCTTATTGCCGCCCTGATTTGTCGTATAAGCAAATTCGCCTGACGGCCCGACTACAAATGAAGAAAGCATATCGGTGCCGGCTACAGACGAGCTGGGCGTCAGGTCGCCGGTAACAGAATTCCTGGAATAAACCGATATATTAGGGGTCCCGCCGGAATTAGCCGAATAAACAAACCGGCCGGTCGGGTCGACCGCCACGGCGCGCGGATTTGCCCCTGACGCTACCGGACTTCCGGCGGTCTGGCTCAGCGCCCCGGTCACCGGATTTATTTTATAGACGGAAATATTACTGGAGCCGAAATTAGCCGCGTAGACAAACTGGCCGGACGGGTCGACCGCCACTGACCAAGGCTGGGTTCCGGCCGTGACATAACCATTGTACCGCAATTGGCCGGTACTGTTATTAAGCGTGTAGCATGAAATAGTATTGTCGCTGTAATTAGCCACATAGGCAAACCGGGAATATGGCGTGGTAAAGGTCCAGATGTAATCAGCGGCCAGGGCATTGCCGGCTGAATCCTTAACTCCGGTGGTGACCGTGGCCGTATAAACCGTTCCGCCCATCAGGGCTATCACCGGCGTAAAGGTAATGGTGGCGCTGGTGCAGGTCACGGTCCCGGTAACGCTGCCCAAGGCATTACTCAGGGTAAAAGTCGTCGCGCTGATGGTGGAAGCGCTCATGACCTTGCTGAAGGTAACGGTAATAACCGTGTTAATCGCGATGTTGGTAGCGCTGGCAACCGGGCCGGTTGAAGCTACTGTCGGCAACGTAAAATCGCCGGTGCTGAAACTCCAGGTTAAGCCGGCCGTGGTTCCGCCGGAATTCCTGGAGCTAATCCGCCAGTAATAATCTGTGCTGCTTGAAAGCGCGCCGGGATTATAGGTTAATCCGGTAGTGGTGGCCACAACTGACCAGCCGGTGCTGGTGGTACCGAAATAGATATCATAAGATGTGGCGCCGGTCGCGGCGGACCAGGACAATTGCTGGGCCAGCGGACGACTAACCTGTCCATTGGCCGGAACTGGTGAGGCCGCCTGGGCCGGAGGATTAGGCGCGGAACTCCCGCCCGAAGAACCGCTGCTTCCGCCGCCGCCACCGCAACCCACGTAACTGAAAATCATTACCGCGGCCAGTAAAACTATTGCGCTGCCGACTGCCCATACTCTGTTCTTCATAACAAATAATCCTTTTACTGGCTGTTAGACCTTTGGTCGTTACGACCGCAGGAGTCCCGTTAGGGACAGCCAGTTATCCCGACAGTTTTTGTCGGGGTGACTTCAACCGGTTCCAAAATAGAAGTTAATTAACGTCCTAATAGACAATATCGCATAGAAATGTCAAGAGACATTGCAAAGTTTCCAAAACATCAAGAACGGAACGAAATAGAAGACGCAAAGAAGGAGAAATAAACCACAGATTTCACTGATTTCTCAGATTATCTGAATTCTATTATTCCATTGTTATTTGAATATCCAATCCCAGGGATTTCCGCATTCCTCCTGGTTTGGTGGAGTCAGGAATTTGCGCTATTATAAAATCAATATGTGAAGGCCCGCCTGATGTAAAAGGTGTAATTTCATGACGACGATATTCGTTGACCAAATGGTTTAACTTCTCATTCAATCGTTTGACATCCTGATGCTCGTAGCCGAATTTGATTATCTCGCTGCCCCAACTGAGAATCCGTTTGGCCAAAGTATTCCTGAATTCCCTGACCCGTTCAGGCGTGGTGATGACCATTGGTCTGCCCTGGACGCTGACACCTTGCGCCCGGAGGTAATTAACCAGTTCATTATCGCCGGTCAAGGCCATTATGGCTATCTGGGTCAGCCCTGGGATATGGCCGGCCTTGTAGCCCTTGAGCGGGCCGAGGTATTCGCACCACTTCTGAGCGTATCTCTTTTGTCCGTCTTCCAGTTTCTTTTCATACCGGCCGGTCTCAAAGACATTCTTTTCGCCGCGCAAGTACTCTTTTCCAGCGTTCTTCATACTGTCCCGGGTCTTGTCCATTATGTTTCTGTAGGTGTGCCCGCTTCTTGAGACAAAATTCTTGTCAATAAACGAGGCAATGGTCTTTTTTGTGGGATTGCCAATCTTCTCGTCAAAATCCTTCTTGGTCTTAATGGCCTTTTGGATGCCCTTGTAGGTCTTGGGAGCTGCTTTTTTGGACTGGTTCAGCCATTTTTCATCAATCTCTTTGGGAATCTCAACGAAATATGGCGCGATAATTTTGGCAAAAAACTCAAATTGGCCCATATTATATCTCCTTGAAAATTAGGGCGTTAGGATAACAGACCCTATCCCTCCCACCCCCCATAATAGAACCCCCACCCCTTTTCGGAATAACTCCTATCCCTTTTTGAAATAACTCTCACCCCTTTTCGGAATACCTCCTACCACTTTTTGAAACATCTTCTATCCTTTTTCGGAATAACTCCTGTCCCTTTTCGAAATAATTCTTACCCCTTTTCGGAATAACTCCTATCCTTTTTTGAAATAACTCTCATCCCTTTTCGGAATGACTCCTATCTCTTTTTGAAATAACTCTTACCACTTTTCAGAATAACTCCGACCACTTTTTATAATAACCCCCCACCCGTTTTGGAATACTGCCACCCCCCATTAAAAAAGTTACAAAAAGTTACATTAAAGTTACAAGAGGTTACAAGGAGTTACTTAAAGATACCGGAACTTTATTGTAACCTTATGTAACACCGTGTAACTTTTTGCAACCCCTTATTCATTCGGCAGGCAGATACGCGTCCAGCCGAATCTCAAAGCCCTTAACGCCTTTCCAGGTGCTCTTATAACCCTGGCTGGGCTCGTGAATCTCGGCTGCACGGGCCGGGTAAGACCTGACTTGCTCCTGATATTTAATGCCGCAGGCATTCAGGAAGGTCTTGCCATTGACCATGCCGAAGAGGCCGGGCTTGACTAATTTAACCGGAAGGGCGGCCTGGCCTACCTCCCGATTGACCGGCTCAAAGGCAATCTTTTTCACCTCAGGGTCATAATAAAGTTTCAGATACTTACAGTTAGTGGATTTAATGAAACTCTCATAGCAGACCCGGTTGAAACAAATCAGGCCGGTGGTCAGGATACTGATGACGGGTTTCTCGCCCGTGACCGGCCATTTGCCTTTGAATGATTTGTAAGCCATAGAATTATCGTCCAATATCCTTATTTCTTATCCGGCGGTTTATCGCCCGAATGGTCGGTATCGTCATTGCCTGATTTATCAGGAGAATCTTTGGGTTTGTTCTGTTCTCTTTCCATCTCCTCCATCATTTTGTCAGTGTCTCTTTGCTTGTCTATGATTCTCTGTTTGGCTTCTCTCAAACGCTTTATCATCTTTTCCTGTTTTTCTGTCTTTCCTAATTCCTCCAGAGTTCTTATTCCGTCTTTCTGGCCTATTCTTTCTATTGCTTCAACAATCTTCTTTTTTAACTCATTCCTAAGCGCTACCGTTAAATCATCTGGCAGGTCTTCGTCTGGCTCCTCAAAATACCAATGCTCTACATTTTTAAACGGCTCCATCTTTTCAGAATCTGTATAAAGTTTCTTTAATGGCTCAAGGGAACGCGTCTCATTAAATATTTCACGAGATATTTCACCTAAGTCGCAGCCAATACCAATAGAACCAAGGTGACCAACGGCAGACAGCACAATATTCCATATTACGCCTTTCGGCTCATCCCATTTTCCTTTTCCTTTAAGCCCTTGTATTTCATAGTATTCTTCATTCCCATCCTGCACTTTTCTTATCTTTAATAATTCTATGACTACCTGGATGGATTCTTTATTTTCTAAGGTAACAGTATTCAGTTGGCCTATTATTCCGCTCAGGACAAGCGGATGCGTTTCACACTTCAGGAGTATTTCATAAAGAAAAGGAAGTGCCTTCTTACCAAATTTCTCTCGTATATCAAATCCTGCCCATTTGCCAGGGCGCCCCAGAATATCCTTCCCTTTCTCGCATTTAGAGACAATATTATAACACTCCTTTCCCATATCAGGATTTTCAATCCACGCCTTAAGCGCCTCGCGGACAACCCATTCAATTGTGGATATATCTTTTTTATCATTAGACACCACAGGCAGAAGTTCCCTACCTAATTTTAACGCATTTTCCCTTGCTATTTCATAATCCTTACCTCGCGCGGCTTCTACGCATGCCTGAATTGTCTTTGTAATAGCATCGCTGGTTATATTTTTTTCCTCTGCTCGGACCATTCCTGACGCAAGCAACAACATTGCAACAATTCCTATTGTTCCGTATAACAGTTTTCCATTAAACATATTATCCTCCTTTTATTCTTATGGTTGTTGTTCCCACCATTTTACATCGGCTGGTGGGGTTCGTTTGACGTTCGTGCCACAATGAACTTCTCCGCCCCATTTATGATAGGTATCCCAATCATCAATAAAATGAATAGTTGCATCAAGATTGGTGGATTTCTTGTATCCAAGGTCGGACAACTTGTTGTTAAAGTCGTCTCTGAATGGCTTGAAGAAAGGTTCGGCAACAATCAGATGCTCATTAGCCACTAATAAGTTCACCATATTGGGCAAAAGTGCCTCTGCCTTTGGAGTATTCTCATATGGCCTAAAATAAACAGGGACTTCAATAACCCTACAATTGCCAAGTCCTGTTTTTACCTTAGTTACAATATCATTAATCTCTATTTGCTTCTTCCTATTATATGCTTCCCAATCACTTAAAACACGTCTAACCGTCATATTTACTCTTGGAATAAGTGTGCCTGGACTTTGTTTCTGCAGGATATTAATCGCTTGCTGGGGAGAGGCAACTAATATGACAAAATCATTCTTATTTGCCGTATTGGGAACCGGAACAAAACTTATGATTTCATCTATATGACCAACATCCAACCAATCCGTATCTGCATAAAATGGACTTTGGATTTCCTGGGCAAATAGAAATGCACTAAGGTCAGGATTCATCTTCCTGCCGGGAAGGCGGAATTTTTTGACCCAACTGCTTCCATAGATAATCCTCCCAAACTTATATTCCTTTTTACCGACAGTCACTGGCGGAGAAACTTCAATATTCCCACCATAGTCAAGAGAAGAGGACGGCTCTACTTCGTTTTTATCAACCCACCCTGTATTCTTGCCCATGAGTTCCCATCGCGGATAAGGAGATAATCCTACTTCTCTTGGCAGGTCCAAAATTGTATGCATTAGCCAATCAACAGGTGATTTTCTGTAATAGCCAAGCTCAAATTCATCCTGTAACCATACATCTCCACTGTAGTTATCTGGCACTTTTTCGATACCCGCTCCAGCGGTGTTAACAAATACTCCTAACCTATTAGCAAAAATAGGGTCATAGTTAGATACGTACACTTTTTCCGCAGGTGCGGTATTGGGTAGCATTAACCACGGAGCAACCCTGACTTGAACCTCATCCTTAAATTCTTTTCCGACCCCATACTTTAATACAAGAGAAATAGTCAATAGCCCATTAAAATTCTTGTCAGTATATGAGATTGCTTCTACGCCGTATTCCAAATCAGTTGTCAGGTCTTTTATTTCGTACTCATCTGCCGAGTTAGGTCCAATTATTACCTTGCCCTCGGTATCACGTTTATCAAATATCCTGCACTTACTCTTATCGGAAACCCTTAAGAACAATTTCCCTTCAGGAAGAAGGATAGCCGGTTTGCGAATAATTAAAGGAGTAAGGTCAGGAATATCATCCTCCCCGTCAACTGTTTCATTCTCATTATCAATTTCATTATTGCCTGAATTTTTATCATCATTATCATTATTACAGATAATTATCGCCCCCTTCTTGTTCTTCCCGTATTCCCATTTATCTTCGCCCGAGTCGTCCTTTAACATGTCATCAATAATTCCATCGCGGTTAGCATCCATATCCAAATCAATCTTAGTCACCGTCAATCTGACTATATCTGTACCTATTATATACTCGTCCCTATCGGTAATCTGCAACTCAAATACTACGTCCCTTTCTTCATCACTCGATGCTATACCCTCTACCCACAACTCATCCGGTAAATTGTCTGCACGCCAACTCCTTTGACCACCATTACTACCGACAGAACCAGGAATAATCGCCTCAGTCCATTGATTATTTTTTACCGCCCACACCTTTATTTTATTCCTACCGTCAAGAGCTCTTAATCTTACAATAAGGTTATTTGTTCTAGGTTCTAATTGTATCTTTAACTGCACGAGTTCATCGTCAGGTACGACTATATCTTTGCCTTCCTCCGCTTTTCGTAATGGCTTGTCGGTATCCAAATAGTCCAACGTGCTATTTCCATTATCATCGTCATCGTTTAATAAGATATAAGCGCCTTTGTCTTCTTCCTCCCATTCCTTGATATCATCTATCTGCAGGTCTAATTTTACCACGGTTGTTTTGAACTGAGCAGTCATAGGGATATCTTGATGGTCACTTGGAAAGTTTTCTGCGCTGACCGTAAACCCGATTTCACCCGGCTGAGATGGGGTAAATACTATATCTCGTCCAAAATTACCGTAAAGAAATGAACCAGTCCCTTTTGTAAGCGTCCATTTGTATCTTACTGCATCACTTGGGGTACTCCAGGTAGGATTAGAAGTGCAATTATACGGCCCTCCGCTACAACTGACATCCAATCTATCTGAATCAGAAACAGTATATACCGCAAGTGTAGTTGGCACGCCCACAACAGTATATCTGGGCATCTTAAGAGGTATTACTTTATTGAAAGGATAATCCGGGTAACTAGTAAGTTCTGAACCAAGCGACCATTGCCATTTTAGTTGGCATCCACATCCTTCCTTTTCTTCTACCGGAGAATAGTCACCGAATACTTCATACGAAGGTTGAGGGCTTTCTATTAAATATCCTGTCTCCGAGTATCTGATTACTACAAATCCCATAGTAGCGATAATGTATTCTTCTTTCAACCAAGTAGGTCCATTAATTTTGACTTTTATTGTTTCCTGATACTGTGTGCCTATAGGAATATCTTTTTTAATAAGATACTCGGATACGTCACCGGCACTTCTTAGCAATCCTTTGGCATCACCGGAAAAACTCCAATTGAAACGCGGTTGTTCTCTTTTTAGGGTTAGCCGTCTGCTATAGCATTTTTTAATTAGTTCATAGGGAGCCCATCTAAACACAGTACCTGAACATTCTATAATTCTATAGTCAATATCTTTAACTTCTTCATTTACATTGTTACCATCCCTGACAATGAATTTCAGTTTAGGGCCTTCCCAATCAAAATATACTGTGCATTTTACTTGGACCTCCATGGGCGACCCATTTATCTCTTTATCAGATTTCGGATAGCAAACACATTTAATAATATATGGTGCGGTGCCAGCAGTTGCGGCAAGGGTCTGTATGCCAGTTGTCGGCGGCGCTATTTCCGGCGGAGGGGCTACATTTCTCCAGTACTGACCGGCGGCATCTAATATGCCAATATAATCACCATTGCTCATCTTCATTTCAATATCATTTAATACAGCAATGATTTCTATTATATATGGGTCGTCAGGGTTATCAACGCCATATGAACTAACAAGGGCTTCTTTTGCATCTTTGATGGGTAAGGTAATAGATTCTATCAGAGCGACAGGACAATATGGCCGGTCATTTCCGGTATCCCGGCATTATTCAAACTATTCACTACATCCTTTAATTGATTCATTGTCAAATGCAGGTTGCCATAGGCATATCTGATAAGAGCCTGGTTGGTTAGTTTTAATGCCTCAAGCACTGAAAACCAAGATGTATCAGAAACCATAGAGTCACTTAAAATATCCACCATCATATGGGATTGCTCTTTGGTAAGAGTGCTATCTAAGACATTGGCGCGGATGGTGATAAGCATATTTAGTTTATACCAGATATCAAGATATCCGTACCTGGCCGCTAAGGCGATATTTTCCATCGCTATCGGCATCTGGGATAAGAAAAGTTGATAATCAAGCGGGTTTTGCGCTAAGGCTGTTTTCATCGCCAGGCAGGCATCGCGTCCGGTCTGTAAATGCGTCTTTATCTCATCAGGAATATCATCTCTGCCGAGCATTTCATTCAGTTGGTTTATGATTGCATCCAATGTTATCGCTTCAGCCTCAATCTCATATTTTAACTCTGCGCTCTGGAGCGGGTGCGCCGGAATATGGCCGATATCCTGCATTGCCGCGGTACCTTTATCGTTTGAGGCGTGGGTTATTGGATATGACGCGCTGACAGGACCCCATTCATTACCCTCTGCATTAACGGCGGTTATAAGGGTGCTGGTAACGCCATTTGACTCGGTTCGGATTAATGATGCGTCATATCGACCTGTAGCATATATCAATTTACCATAGGCACTGATTGTTACCGTATCTCCGACCTTGGCGTTGGCTGGGCCTGAAACCTGAATCCAAACATTGTTACCCTCGGTGTGGACTGATTGATAGTTTCCCCGTGGCGTAATCGGTACAATTGCAATATCGGGAGGAGGGAACTTTTCAGGACTCCAGTTGAGCTCATATAAATCGTGGCTATAAATATCAAATTTAACGCTATTGGGATTCTTTATCTTGAGTCCTAATCTGATACCAGGTCTTTCCTTGGAGTGGTTGCCTAAATACCCGCTATAATAGAATCTGGCTTCTGAAACAACGGTTCCGGTAACCAAACTTCCGGCCGGGCCGTAACCCGGCGGTGGGTATCCGGATTTATTTGCATCATCCTCCCAAGCCGCGGCCCAGGATGAACCCTCGGATTTATAGGTGTCATTGTCCGGCGAATGGAAATGATTATAGTAATCGAGGTTGCCTGCTCCACCACGGGTTGGGTCGGCTGATGCGGTACTCCACCACAAACCTATTCCGTTATACCACCAGTCATAACTCTCTTCTATTGATATAATATCAGCATCAGCGGTTGTTACCTTTACCGCACCCCAATAGTAACCAGCTGGGACATTACCGCGTAATTCCACATAGCAAATATCATCCTGTTTTGCCCTCAAGGTGTCGGTTACTTGGCCAAATTCATCCAGAGCCACGGCGGTGAAAAAACCGCTTGATGAGCCGGAAACAGCAAGAGAACTTAGTGATTTGATTGCGCTAATTGGCGCATCAGCATTAATGACTAATTGCTTATTTACTATTTTTAGAGTTTCTAAAGCACCGTCCTGATTGACATCTGTCTCTAAAGATATAAGCGGCTTATCAGGAGTTAAATAGCCAGGAAGCGGCAGATTCGTTGTTTCAGTAAAGACCCCTTTGCCGTTATTAATCAGAACGGTTATATCATCCTGTTTATGCTGATTAAAAAGAAGTATATCAGGTAAATAGTCATTATTAACATCTACTAGTTTAAACAGTGGAGCAATAAATGATGCAGTAGCAGGGCGAGCCGGCAGGCCCGCCGAACCATCTATAAATGCCCCACTTTGGTTGATGAGGAGCTTAAGATTAAAGGTCTGGGGAGAATTCGTTACATAAGCGATAATGTCAGGGGCATTATCCGAGTTAATATCTGCGAGCACAAAGCCGGATGTGTTATCAGAAATGATGACTGGGGTATCAGATGCGGGCAGAAACGGGAAAACCGTCAGACCGGATGCGATAACTAAAGTGAGAATAATAAGGAAAGATGTTTTCATTGTTGTTTATATCCTTTTGTTAGAGTTACGGATATTTTAGCGGAGATACATCTATGCGAGCTTATTCTTATGCTATAGGGAACACAATAGTAAATTGTTAATATCCTGTCAAGAAAACGTTCTAATAATTCCGGGAACCTTATATTAAATTACATCTCCCCGGTCTTCCACCACTTCTTTATATCATCTTCTTCCTTGACCAGCGCGGCCAGGTCGTCCAGGGAATAAAACACATCCATGACAATCTTCAAACTTATGCCGGTGGCCTGGGCCATGCCCATTATTCCCTCATCACAGGAGCCACTCAGGCGATAGGCAATAACCAAGTCACGGGCCTGCTCAAGGGGCAGCTTAAACCGCTTGGCCAGGATTTCTATTACCTTGTTTTCGCTGCGCTTCTGCGAGTGCTCGTGGTCACTGCGGTGTTCACCTTCTTTGCTCATAATCTTAAATGCGAATCTCTTAACACGAATCACACGAATAAAGCGAATCGCACGAATGGAAAAGATTATTCGTGTCATTCGTTCGCTAAGCGCGGTCCCTTCGGGTTCCCATTCGTCCCATTCGCTATCGCGGTCACGCTTCGCTTAGTGCGTGTTCTCTTATTATTTAACCCCGCTAAGTTTTCTGGCCGCTTTGACGGTATTGACCATTAACATGGCAATGGTCATCGGACCGACGCCGCCCGGGACCGGGGTAATGGCCTTGGCCTTGTCCTTGATGGCCTCAAAATCCACGTCGCCGCACAGGCCCTCAGGCAGACGGTTAACCCCGACATCAATAACCACCACGCCGTCCTTGACCATGTCAGCCGTGACGAACTTGGGCTTGCCGATAGCCGCAACCAGTATGTCCGCCCGACGGCAGACCTCGCCGATGTCCTTGGTATTGGAATGGCAGATAGTCACTGTGGCGTTTTCGGCCATTAAGAGTAACGCGGCCGGCTTGCCGACAATATTACTCCGGCCGACTATGACCGCCTCGGCTCCGTTCATATTAATATTGCTGCGCTTGAGCAACTGGATAATGCCGTGCGGGGTGCAGGGCAGATACATTCCCTCTTGCTCAATCTCCTTCATATTCTTCTTGGACAGGAGTTTGCCCATATTGAGCAGATGGAATCCATCCACATCCTTGTCCGGCGAGATGGCCAATAAAACCTTATCCGCATTGATGTGCTTGGGTAACGGCAGTTGGCAGAGGATGCCGTGGACGTTCTTGTCCTTATTGAGCCGGTCAATCAGATTGAGTAATTCCGGTTCCTGGACATTTACCGGTAATTTATTATGCATAGAAGTGATGCCCAATCTCTCGCAAGTCTTGACCTTTTGGCCGACATAGACCTTGGATGCCTCGTCCTCGCCCACCAGGATGGTGGCCAGGCAGGGCTTTACGCCCTTGGCCAGGAGTTGGGTTACCTCTTCTTTTAGTTCGGCCTGGATTTTCTTGGATGTCTCGGTACCGGATATGATTGTCGCCATAATAAGCTCCTCTCTTACTGGCTGTTAGACAAAAAGTCGTTACAGCCAGTTAGACCTCGCCGAATCCCAACGGGAGTAGGCGGGTTACATTTATTATTCTATTACTTCGATTTTAGGTTCCGAAGCCATTTCTGTCTTCTTCTTTATCGCTTCTATACCAAAGCCCATGATATATTTTGGGATATCAGCATAGATGGTATGCCGGCCGAAGACACTGGTCTCGTTCAGGGCGTCCTGACGGCTCCAGTTCTGGAAGCAGATGCGATAGACCGCAACCATGGTCCCGGTCCGGTCCGCGCCGTGCGCGCAGTGGACAAAGGCCGGCTGGTTGGCCGGATTGAGCGTTGCCTTCAGGAATGCGGCCACATTTTCTTCCTTGATATCACCGGCATCAGAGGGGATAAAACAATACTGCAGACCCAGGCCTTTCATATCGTCTATATCCGAATGGTTGGAGCGTAGATTGATGACGGTCTTGATGCCCAGCTTCTTTAGTTCGGCAAAGCCGTCCTGGTCCGGCTGGGCGCCGCGATATAGCACATCTGACACCTTGGCGAAGTTGGACAGACCTTTGATGTCATTACGCGGCTGGACTGCGGAAGGCGGCAGTGTTACCTGAGCGGTTTCATGGCAATTACAGGCGCTGAGAATGGACAGACCAATCAGAAGTACAACGAACAATAACCGAAAACGATATGGAATTTTCATATGCAAAATGTATGTGCCGAAGGAAAGAGTTGCGAACGCAGTGAGTCCCGTTAGGGAAAACCTCACTTCCCAGTTCTAATTAATTCTTCCTTCCTCTGCCGCGATAGACTCTTTATTTCTATTTCTCTTTTATTAGCAGTTAATTTATCAGGGTAACTTTCCTTGTAAATTAACTTAACCGGTCTTTTATGACGAGTATATTTTGCACCTTTTCCAGAATTATGGTCACTAAGACGTTGTTCCAGATTATTAGTTATACCAGTATAGTATGAACCATCCTTACACTTCAGGATATAGACATACCACATTACTGGCTAATCCCTCCGCTTTGAACAGCAGTGAGTCCGCGAAGGACGCTAATCCCTCCGCTAAGCTACGGGATAAGATACTCTAATTCGCTGCGCTCATAAGAGTATCTAATGCCGAAGGAGGGAGTTGAACCCTCACGACCTTGCGGTCAGGGGATTTTAAGTCCCCAGCGTCTGCCATTCCGCCACTCCGGCTTATTGTTTAAGATAGCATACGAAATTATAATTTATTATCAAGTAAATTGCAACCACAGATAAACTCCGCAGAGACCGCGAAGTAATAACGGAGCGAACACAGATAAACACGGATAACTGCAAGAAGAATCACATCTCCCGTTTAATGGCCTTGGCCAGCGGGCCGAGGTCTTTCATCAATGAATTGAATTCAGGTATGTTGATGTTCTGGAATCCGTCGCTCAACGCCTGCTCCGGATTGTTATGAACTTCTATAATCAATCCATCTGCTCCGGCGGCGACAGACGCCAGAGCCGTAGCCGGAACCAAACTGCGCACGCCGGTGCCGTGGCTGGGGTCAACTATCACCGGCAGGTGTGAAAGATGTTTCAGCAGCGGCACAGCCGAGATATCCAAAGTATTGCGGGTGTATTTCTCAAAGGTCCTGATGCCCCGCTCGCACAGCATGACATTGGAATTACCCTGTGACAGGATGTATTCAGCAGCCATGACCAGTTCCTCCAAGGTGGACATCATTCCTCGTTTCAGCAGCACCGGCTTCCTGGTCCGGCCGACTTCCTCCAGCAGGGCATAGTTCTGCATATTCCGCGCGCCGATCTGGAGGATATCGGCATAGCGGCTGACCAATCCGACATTGGCGGAAGTAACCACCTCAGTCACCACTGGCAAACCGGTTTTCTTACTAACTTCAGCCAGAATCTTCAGGCCTTCCTGCTTCAAGCCCTGGAAACTATAGGGCGAGGTGCGGGGTTTGAATGCGCCGCCCCGGAGGATATCCGCCCCGGCCTTCTTGACCGCCCGGGCAATCAGGAGCATCTGCTCATAGCTCTCCACGGCGCAGGGACCGGCCATCATAACTATCTTTTTTCCGCCGACTGTTATCTCGCCCACCTTGATGTGGGTATCGGAGGTCTTATATTCGCGGCTGGCCAGCTTGAACGGCTTATCGGTCTGGATTATCTCAGCCACGCCTTTAATCCGGCTCAGGCGCAGGTTCAGGATTGACTGCTCATCGCCGATAATGCCGATCTGGGTCCGGCCATCAGATTTGGATAGGTGCGGCATATAGCCGGACTTTTCTATCCGGTTAATCAAGACGGATATCTGCTTGACGTTTATCTGTGGCTTTAGTTTTACTACTATCATAATCTCTGGGTAAAGATAAAAGATGTAAGAGAAAAGATGATAGCCTTATTATCTATCACCTTTCATCTCTCTTTTCACTATTCGGCGTATTATACCTTTCGCTTGACCTGCTTCAAGAATTTCAACGCCTCTTCGTCTCCAACCGCCAGGTCTTTTGCCGGCCAAGAACCAGTATTGCCGAAGCCGGCTACCGCTGCTTTCACAATTTCGCCTCCTTGTAACAGCCGAGAAACTTGAACATCACGGTCTTCTGTTTAACCGATTCCAAGGCCTTGGTTACCTTATCATCGTGTTCCGAGCCCTGGAAATCAAGGAAGAACGCGTATTTGCCCGGGTCAGTGCGGATGGGCCGTGATTCTATCCGGGTCAGATTGATGCCGGCATCGGAGAATATCTTCAATACGGCAAAGAGCGTGCCGGCTTCATGTCTGGTGGAAAATACAATGGAGCATTTATTGCCCGGCTCTTTGTTTGATTCCTTTGCCAGGATAAGAAATCGGGTAAAATTTGATTTATCATCCTCTATTTCCTCCTTGATTATCTCCAAATCATAAAGCTCGGCGCAGTGCCTGCTGGCGATAGCGGCCGCGGCCTTGGGGCGGGCGTTAGCAATCATCTTGGCCGCGCCGGCCGTATCATAAAACGGCGTCGGCTCCAGATTGTTTCGGGACAGGAACCCGCGGCACTGGGCCAACGCCTGCGGATGCGAATATACCGCCTTTATCTCCCGATAATCCGTTTCGGGCAACGCCAACAGCGAATGATGTATCGGGAGTTTCACTTCTCCTGTTATCTTGAGGTCTGTCCCGGCCAGCAGGTCGTTCACTTCGGTGACTGCGCCTTCAAGGGAATTCTCAACCGGCACGATGCCAAGGTCAATCTGTCCGGAACTGACTTCATCAAACACATCCACGAACTCCCGGCAGGGAAGAGGCGCCAATACATTATCAAAACTCAGGGCTGCCACCTCGCCATAGGCGCCGTGCTCGCCCTGGAATCCGATTGATTTAAGGCCTTCCTGCTGTATCCGCTTGCTTTCACTTATTATTTCGTTGAATAGTTTCTCGGCAAACCCCGGCTTGACCAATCCCTGGGAATGTTTCTGGACATTCCCCATCACGATTTGCTCGCGCTTCTGGTCGGTGATGCCCTCTTTTAAGCGCTTGATACGCATTACATATTCCATCCGCTCATTCAGGAGCTTAACTATCCGAAAATCAATCAGGTCCACCTTTTTGCGCACCTCGTTCACATCAATCTTTGTGTCTGTCATCTTCATTACTCCTATCTAATTAATCAGTTCATTGCTTTCTTAAGCGTTGTTATCTTACTCATCAACTCGGCAAACTGCGCCGGCGTCATGGACTGGTCTTTATCGCTTAACGCCTCGGGCGGGTTCCTGTGGACTTCTATCATTATGCCGTCGGCGCCGCAGGCCAGAGAGGCCAGACTCATCGGCGTTATCAAACTAATCCGCCCGGTCGCGTGCGACGGATCAACAATTACCGGCAGATGCGTCAGTTCCTTGAGGGCCGGCACCGCGCTCAAATCAAGCGTATTGCGCGTGTAGGTCTCAAAAGTCCTGATGCCCCGTTCGCAGAGTATGACATTTAGATTACCGGCATTTAGGATATACTCAGCGCAGTTCAATAATTCCTCGATAGTCGAATCCATTCCCCTTTTCAGAAGCACCGGCTTGTTTATCTTACCAACTTCCTTGAGCAACGAGAAGTTCTGGATATTGCGCGCCCCTATCTGGAGAATGTCGGCATATTCTGACACCCAGGAGACATCCCTGGTATCAAGCACTTCGGTAACAATAGGCAATCCGGTTTGTTCCCCGGCCTTTTTAAGCATCTTGAGGCCTTTAAGCCCAAGCCCCTGGAAGGCATAGGGCGAAGTGCGCGGTTTGAATGCCCCGCCCCGGAGCATATCGGCTCCGGCGGATTTGACGGCCAGGGCCGTATCCATCATCTGCTCCTCGCTCTCAATACTGCAGGGACCGGCAATCACCACAAAACCGCTGCCAATCCGGACATTGCCGACCGTAATAACGGTACGTACCTGCCCTTCCAATTTAGCCAATTTAATATTCTTCATAATTGCTGTCTCACTTTCTTCAGAAACCTGCGCACGGCAGACGGATTAGTCCTTTTCACCAGCGCGCTGCCGATAATCACGCCATCGCACAGGCGGGCCATTGCCCGGGCCTGGTCCGGCGTGGAAATCCCGAATCCGATGCACACCGGTTTATCCGTAATCCGTCTAATCCGTTTTACCACGGCCGGCAGATAGGCCGGTATTCCCCGGCGTTCACCGGTAACGCCGGCAACCGAGACCAGGTAAATAAATCCGGTGGTCCGCGCCGCAATCAACCTAATTCGGGCAATCGGCGTGGTCGGTGCAATCAGGTAATTAATCGCTATCTTGTTCAGCGCCGCTGCTTTCTCTATCAACCCGCCCTCTTCCGGAATTAAATCAGGAATAATCAAGCCGCTCACCCCGCTATTCCGGCATTCTCGCATGAATCTGCTTACGCCGTATCTCAACACAGGATTGATATAGGTCATAATCACTAACGGCGTTTTGGTCTTACCTCTCAGGCGCCTGATGGACTTAAACATCCGCTCTATGGTAAACCCGTGCATCAGGGCGTAGTGTGACGAATGCTGGATAACCGGCCCGTCTGCCAGCGGGTCTGAGAACGGTAACCCGATTTCAATTATATCAGCCCCGTTAGAAGCGTAAGGTGTCCAAGATTTAGAATTACCGTTAGTTGGATTATCTCCAAGGTGTCCGCTTCTAACGGGGTCAACCCCGGCATCAGTCGCCGCAATGACCGACTGCTCGAATACCTTAGCTGACGGATAAAGCGCGGTGAAATAAGGTATCAGCGCCTTTTGTCTCTGCTTCCGTAACTTATTAAAGATTGTTCCTAATTCATAACTCATAATTCATTGTATGGAGTTTTAAATCCAGTCCCCTCACCTATCCTCTCCCCACAGGGGAGAGGGAAGGGTGAGGGGGTAATTAATAATTCATAATTATTCCCAGGTCTTTATCACCCCGGCCTGAGAGGCAGACCACGATTATCGTGCTCGGTGAAACCATTCGGCACATCTTTTTGGTATAGGCAATGGCGTGGGACGACTCCAATGCCGGGATAATCCCTTCGCATCGACTTAATTCCTTAAACGCCTTTACGGCTTCATCATCGGTCACGGCCACATATTTCACTCTTCTTGTATCCTTGAAATAACTGTGTTCCGGACCCACGCCCGGATAATCCAGCCCGGCCGAGACCGAGTGGGTGGGCCGGACCTGGCCGTCCTTATCCTGCAACAGGTAACTGTAGGAACCGTGCAGCACGCCGGCAGAACCCTTTGACAATGTGGCCGAATGCTCATCGGTATTCAGCCCCCGGCCGGCTGCCTCAACGCCGACCATTTTGACATTCTTATGTTTCAGGAACGGATAAAATAATCCGATGGCATTTGACCCGCCGCCCACGCAGGCCACCAGGTAATTAGGCATCTTATTAATTGCCAGGCGTATCTGGACCTTGGCTTCACTGCCGATAACGGTCTGGAAGTCGCGCACCATTGCGGGATAAGGATGCGGCCCGACCACCGAACCAATCAGGTAATGGGTGTTTTCGATATTGGTTATCCAGTCGCGGAGCGCCTCGTTAATCGCATCCTTAAGCGTCCTGGTGCCGCTGTCAACCGCCCGAACCTCAGCGCCGAGCAGTTTCATCCGGGCCACATTAGGCGCCTGGCGTTTGATATCCGTCGCGCCCATATAGACCGTGCATTTGAGCCCGAGCAGGGCCGCGACTGTGGCCGTAGCCACGCCGTGCTGTCCGGCGCCGGTCTCGGCAATAATCCGGCTCTTGCCCATCCGTTGGGCCAACAACGCCTGGCCTAGGCAGTTATTTATCTTATGGGCGCCGGTATGCGCCAGGTCCTCGCGCTTGAGATATATCCGCGCGCCGTAAATCCGGCTCAGGTTAGCCGCATAATAGAGCGGCGTGGGCCGACCGGCATACGTATTGAGATAACGATTGAGTAATAACCTAAACTGTTTATCCTTCTTTGCTTTCTCATAAGCAAGGGTTAATTCATCCAAAGCCGGGATAATGGTCTCAGGCACAAATCTGCCGCCATAAGGGCCGAATTTATTTGTATTCATATTTTAACCTCTCAAGGTGCGAGTAAACACACCCCCGGCCCCTCTTAATAGAGGGGAGCAATTCCGCAATTCCCCTCTAAAAAGAGGGGATTTAGGGGTGTGTTATTCATTCGATTTAACTGCCTCAATAAACGCCTTAATCTTATTCTTATCCTTTTTGCCCGGCTTTTTCTCAACCCCTGAAGAGACATCAACGCCATATGGCCTGACATTCCTGATTACACCGGATACATTGTCCGGGGTCAGCCCGCCGGCCAGAATCATATTACCCAGTTTCGCGGCGCCCCGGGCAATCTTCATATCTACCAGTTTACCCATGCCGCCCTGGCCTGAATCAAGCATAAATATCCCGGAGCCATAACTCTTTATTAACCTGATGACGCCCGGGGTCTTGTCCCGGAATACCTTCAGGGCGTAAGGATAAAGACACCGGCAGTATTCACGGTCTTCCTGGCCGTGCAACTGAACCAAATTAAAACCGCAGAGTCCCATTGCAGAACGAACCTTTTCTATCGGCGCATCAATAAATACGCCGACCTTTATCACAGATGCCGGCAGTTTCCGGATAATCCGTCGGGCTGTATCCGGCGTTATCTGTCTCGGGCTTCTGGCCAGGATAAATCCCAAGGCATCGGCCCCGCAATCAACGGCATCAGCCGCATCGCGGTAATTGGTGATGCCGCAAATCTTAACGACCATATATCAGTTCTTTCAGCTTTTGGCCCGGCGAACGGGATTTGAGCAGTGAACCGCCTATCAGAAACCCATCCGCACCCAAACGGAATAACTGCTTTATCTGTTGCCGCGTTTTTATCCCGCTTTCAACTATCCTAATCATTGGCATTGGCACCAGCCATAAAAGCCGCACCGCGGTATCCACATCCATTTTGAGCGTCCTGAGGTCGCGGTTATTGATACCGATAATTACCCCATCCTCGGAAAGGAACCGGCTGGTCACCGCCATCATCTCCGCCTCATCATGCACCTCTATCAGCGCTTCCATTCCCAGCGCTGTAATTATCTTATGAAACCTTACCAATTGACTATCATCCAGAATAGAAGCAATCAGCAAAACCGCGTCAGCCCCATAGGCCCGGGACTGGTAAATCTGGTATTCATCAATAATAAAATCCTTGCGCAGGATTGGCAGTTTGGCGCTCCGCTTAACCTGCGACATATCATTCACTGAGCCGCCGAAATATTTCTCATCGGTCAGGATTGATATGGCTGACGCGCTGTTCTTCTTATAGTCCTGGGCCAGCTTTACAATATCATTCGTGTTGGGAAATCTCTTTACGCTGGGCGAACACCGTTTTATCTCGGCGATGATGCCGCTGCCGTTAAGCAGCGCCTGGCTTAACTTCCGCGGCGCCGGCAGTTTCTTTATCCTCTTCTTGAGAACCGCCAGCGGTTCGGCTCGTTTGTCACGCCTGATAACCACCCTCTTGTATTTAATGACATCATTCAGGAAATTCTTGTTCATAACTTATTTGACAACCTAACAAACTCTTCTAATTTCTTACTAGCTTTACCAGAATCAATGGTTTCTCCAGCCAGGATTACTCCTTCGGAGATGGATTTGGACCTGCCGCCGATATACAACGCGGCTCCGGCATTGAGCAACACCGCATCCCGGGCCACGGATTTCTGGCCATTCAGGACAGAATGCACCATCCGGACGCCTTCATCCCCGCCTGAACGGCCCGGTCGGGCAGGCGCATCCTGGACCGAAAGGCCGTTTATGGCTCCAGCTTTAATGCCCATGGCCTGGGGATTTATTTCCATCCGGCTGATGGAACCGTTTAATAAGAGCATTCCGTCAGTCGGACCGGCCGGCGAGATTTCGTCCAGTCCGTCCTCGCTATGGACCACCAGCGCGGTTTCATGCCCCAGTTCCTTCAGGGTTGACGCGACCAACTGGCACTTGGCTGAGTCATAGACACCGATTAACTGCCGACGTACCTGGGCCGGGTTGCAGAGCGGCCCTAATATATTAAAGACCGTCGGAATACCCAGCGCCTTTCTGACCGGCGCCACGTTCTTCATGGCCGGATGGAAGTTGGGCGCAAAAAGGAAGGTGTAACCAATTTCATTCAGACATCTTTCAGCCGCCTCAGGCTGAAGATTAATCTTAACGCCGAGTTTTTCCAGGATATCGGCGCTGCCGCACGAACTGGAAACGCTCCGATTGCCGTGCTTGGCCACGGCCAGGCCCGCGGCCGAGACCACAAAAGATGCCGTGGTGGATATATTAAAGGTGTTCTTGCGGTCGCCGCCAGTCCCGCATAAGTCAACGCTGATTCCGGCTGGATTGATAGCCACCATTTTGTCGCGCATGGCTTGGACAAATCCGGCCAGCTCATCCACTGTCTCGCCCTTGGTCTTCAGTGCGGTCAGGAATCCGGCAATCTGGACCGGGTCGACCCGGCCGGAGATAACCAGAAGCATGGCCTGGTGCGCCTGGTCTTTGGATAAATCCTGACCGTTAACAATGGCAGAAATATATTCTTTAATCATATTGTTATCCTGTATAATTACCCTTCTTGTCATTCCCGTGAAAGCGGGAATCCATGCCTCTGGATTCCTGCCTGCGCAGGAATGACAGAGGAGGAATAATTACTATCTCCCTACCTCCAGAAAATTCTTGAGCAACTGTTTGCCTTCGGCCGTCAGATAGGATTCAGGATGGAACTGGACGCCTTCTACCAAGGCATCCTTCCCGCCCGAATGTCCCGGTCGGGCAAGCATCCTGATGCCCATTATCTCGCCGTCTGAGGTATAGGCGCTGACCTCAAAGTGTTTGGGCAGAGTCTTTTCATCCACAATCAGCGAATGGTATCTGGCCGCTACAAAGGGATTGCTTAATCCCTGGTAGATGGTCTTGCCGTCGTGATAGACCTTGGAGGTCTTGCCGTGCACCGGCGCCTTGGCCCGGATGACCTTACCACCGAAGATATGGGACATACACTGATGCCCGAGACAGACACCGAGCACCGGAATGCGTCCGGCAAAATACTTTATCAGCTGGTTGGAAATCCCGGCATCCTCTGGTCGTTTGGGTCCGGGCGAGATGACCAGATGGGTGGGCTTCAACGCCTTTGCCTTGGCCAATGTTATCTTGTCATTACGAAAGACCTTTATTCCGCCGCCTTTCATCTTTTTTCTCCCATCCCTGCCCGCCGAAGCTTTAGCGTAGGAGGGTTTCATCTCTTCCAGTATCTCCCCGAATGCCTGGACCAAGTTATAGGTAAACGAATCGTAATTATCTATCAGCAATAACATATTAAAACTCCTTTTAGAGCCAGTTAGCAACGAAGGAGCGTTACTGGCTCTTATCCCGACGAATGTCGGGATGTACCTCAATTCATTATAAGATTTTCTCGGCCATTGTCACAGCGCTTTTAAGAACGGCCATCTTGTTCAGGGTTTCCCGGTATTCCTCTAACGGGTCAGAGTCATAGACAATGCCCGCGCCAGCCTGGATGAAATATTTATTACCTTGGAAAACAATCGTCCTGATGGTCAGGCACATATCCATATTACCGTTACTGCCGAAATAGCCCATGGCCCCGGCATAAGGGCCGCGCCGGACGCCTTCCAGTTCGCTGATTATTTCCATAGCCCGGATCTTGGGCGCGCCGGTGACTGTCCCGGCTGGAAAGGCCGCTTTAAACAAGTCAAACATGTTCCGGTCCGGCTTGAGCCGGCCAGTCAGGGTGGAAACCAGGTGCATCACGTGCGAGTAGCGTTCTATTTTCTTGTGCTCCTTCACGGCGATACTGCCAAAATCACAGACCCGGCCAAGGTCGTTGCGGCCCAAATCTACCAGCATAGAATGTTCGGCATTCTCTTTCGGACTGGCTAACAACTCATTCTCAAATTTAATATCCTCCGACTCTGTTTTGCCGCGCGGCCTGGTGCCGGCAATCGGGCAGAGCGTCACGTCGCCGCCATCAAGCTTGACCAGCATCTCCGGCGATGAGCCGGCCAGGCAGAAATCATCCGCCTCAAAGAAGAACATATAAGGCGAGGGATTGAGTATCCGCATAGCCCGGTAGACATTAAACGGCTGGGCTGAAGTCGCGCCGTTTAAGCAATGAGCCAGGACGACCTGGAAGATATCCCCGGACTTTATATACTCCTTCGCCTGCTGAACCATCTGCCTATATTTTGCCGCGGATACGTTTACAACCGGCTTGACCGATAACCTATTTTTATCGTCATTTTCAGCTGGTAATGCAGCCCGCAGAGCATGATTTATTTCAGCAAGCCGACCTGCGGAAATACTGGACACCCTGATTTTACGCTGGTAATGGTCAAAATCTATCAGTGTTTCAGGCCGGATCATATAGACATCAGGCAGATTCATATCATTGCGTTTCGGAGGTTTTAGCCCTTCAAACGAATTCGCCACCTCATAACTGATATAGCCCACCAATCCGCCCAGCAGGGCGTGAATATTCTTGGGCTGCGGCTTGACCGCACTTTGCAGGCGGGCCAAAGAGTCCGAAGCATCACTCAATTTTACAGTCAGGACCGGATTCAGCCCGATAAATGAATGCCGACCCAGGCGCTCGTTATTCTCTGCGCTTTCCAGCAGGAAACAGGCGCCCAGCCGTTTCAGTTTTAGGTACGCCGAGACCGGAGTTTCCAGGTCAGCCGGTATCTCAATAGAAAATATCTTGGTCATATATTAGCTCGTTTCGTTCTAATCCCTCCGTCCTGTTAGGGACGGGATTAACCCCTTCGTCCCCGTGGGACTACGGGATAATTGGCTGTAACTCACTTCGTTCTAACAGCCAATAAAAAAACCCATCCCGATTTCAGGTCGGGATGGGTTTATCAGCTTTATAGCAATCGGCAGAATAATCACCCACCGCGACCATTGATGCAATACCACCACCAACGGTCAGGTTGAGTAAATCCATTAAACCGATTGCTATACCTATTCATAAAAAGTATATTATCAGCCTAACAATATATTGTCAATAAAAATTTATCTATTTAGCAAAAAATGTATATTCAGAATTAATCTAAAGTATCACAATAAGAAGGTGCAATATGAAACCACTAGTATATCTCACCCGCCGGATACCGGAACAAGGAATAAACATTCTCCGTAAACAAGGTTATAAACTGGCAATCAATCCGCTGGATAAGCCGGTTGCCCGCGCAACCATACTTAGGGAAATTGCGAATGCCGATGCGCTTCTGTGCATGCTCTCAGACCAGATTGACCGCGAGGTAATAGATGCGGGTAGGAATCTCAAGGTCATTTCCACCTACGCAGTCGGGGTTGATAATATTGATGTTATCTGCGCCTCAAAAAAAGGAATAATCGTAACCAATACACCCGGTGTGCTGACCGAGGCCACGGCCGAGGTGACCTGGGCACTGCTCTTTGCCTGCGCCAGACGAGTGACTGAGGCAGACCGCTATGTCCGGGCCGGCAGATTCAAGGTCTGGGGCCCGACTCTGCTTTTGGGACGGCTGATAGGCGGAAAGACATTAGGCATCATCGGAGCAGGCAGAATCGGCCAATCGGTCGGACGGAAGGCCCGCGCCTTCGGGATGAAGGTGCTGTATTTTAACCGCTCTAAGGAACCGGAATTTGAGAAGCAGACCTCCGCCCGAAAAACATCATTAAAGCAACTGCTCAGGAAATCTGATTTCATCACCCTGCACCTTCCGCTGACCAGGGATACCAAGCACTTCATCAAACTAAAGGAATTTCGGATGATGAAACAGACCGCATTCTTCATCAATGTTGCCCGCGGACCGATTGTCCGGGAGGCGGATTTGGCCTATGCCCTGAAACATAATATCATTGCCGGCGCCGGACTGGATGTCTATGAAAACGAACCCAAGGTCCATCCGGGACTGCTCAAGCTGGATAACGTGACGCTGCTGCCCCATTTAGGTAGCGCCACTGTGGAATCACGGACCAGGATGGCCGAGATTGCGGCGGAAAATATCGTGGCGGTGCTTCAAGGCAGGAAACCACTGTTTAGGGTTACATAGCAACCACAGATTACACAGATTTCACAGATTAAATGTATAGTTATTCAGAAAAAGTTGTTTTAGGATTATTGATTACGGTCTTATTTGCAGCCGGTTTGTTATTCTCTATAGGAAATAAAACCCATCCTGAAGTTTTTAGTCAAGAACACAATTTCTTCCTGATAGACATCAATACGGCAAGTGCAGAAGAATTGAAAACCATTCCCTACATGTCAGATAGTATTGCCCAAGAAATTATTAGATATCGCCTGGAAAAAGGCCGTATTAACAGCATCGATGAATTATTGAGCGTAAAAGGAATCGGGCCGGCCAAGATGAAACGGATGAATAAATACCTGCGTTTCTAACACGAATCTCACGAACTCCGCAGAGACCGCGCAAGCGAATAGGAACGAATCGCACGAATAAACAGCATTGGTGTGTCTGGATTCCTGCTTTCGCAGGAATGACAATCTGTGAAATCTGTAGCCTTAGTCCCTCCGCTTTACTGCGGGATAAAAGCCAGTAAGTCGCTTCACTCCAACTGGCTTTAATCACCCACGCCGGTCGGAGTGTTGTCCCCACCAGTTGTCGGATTGGCTGGCGGCGGAGTTGTCGTGGTTGACGGAGGCAGAGTCGTGGTTGTCTTGGGCGTTGTCTTAGGCGTTGTTTTCTTACTACTTGACTTAGACTTGGATTCCTTCTTGGGCATCTCAGGGATAAGGAGTTTCCAGCCCGTCTTCAGGGTAGTCTCCGGAGTTGCCATCTTATCGCGATTAGCCTCAAATATCACAGTGGTCTTGGTGGAATCGTTATAATACTTGCGGGCTAATTTCCAAAGCGTATCGCCCTTGACCACCGTGTGGTATTTTCCGCCGGTGGTAGACGCCGTAGAATTAAACCCGCTATTAGCATCGGGATTTCGCTGCGGCTCAACCGGCGCGCTTCGCCTGATAGTTGCGCCTGAAACATCAGGAATAGTTAACACCATGCCTGTTTTGAGTTTGCTGGGATTCTGGATTTTATTGGCATCCTGTATCATCTTCCACTTGGTGCCGTCGTTATAGAAATTCTGGGCGATTATCCAAAGCGTATCGCCCGGCTTTACGGTATAAGAGGTGTTTGTCGGCTGAACCGGTGTCATGGGATTATAAAACGGGTCTAAACCAATCGAAGAAGAAATAGGTTCATAGGTCGGAATGCCCGCCAGATCAGTGGACGTGATACCGGCCAGATTGGTCGTAGTAACAACTTCACCGGGCAATGGCGTTTCAGGAGGCTTACCATTAAATAATCCCAATTGCCAGAATATAATACCCAGAATAACCAGGAAAACGACAACGATGACGGCTAAAGCTGTTACTGGTTTCATAGTTACTCCTTTTCGTATAGCGTAGAGCATGGAACGTATAGCGTACGCCCGACCCCTATGCCTGTTTTGCTTCTACCTGATTATTATCCCGCTTGTTGAGCAATAAAGCGGACGCAATAAAGATACTGGAATAAGTTCCGACCACAGCGCCGACCATCATCGGGAAAGCGAATGAGGCAATGCCACCGCCGCTACGCGCCGTAATACCGAACAATATCGATACGGTCAGGAACACGGTCAACGAGGTCCAGATAGTCCGGCCCAGCGTCTCGTTAATACTCCGGTTAACTATATTGAAAAGCGTCTCCCCTTTCAGCAATTTGATATTTTCCCTGATTCGGTCAAAGACTACGATGGTATCATTAACAGAATAACCGATAATTGTCAAGAAAGCGGCCACCGAGGAAAGATTTATTTCCAGCGTCATTCCGGCGGATTTGGGCACGAGCATATTAAAGACGATAATCGCGCCCAGTGAAATCAGGACGTCATGCACCAGGGCAATGACCGCGGCCAGCCCGAACCTGAACTCAAACCGCACCGCCAGGTAAAGAATCATCCCCAGCCAGGACAGGATAATGGCAATGACCGCATTACGCTGGATTTCCCGGGCCACCATACCGCCGATACTCTCCACCCGGGAAAAAGGACCGGCTGAAAATCCCAGTTCCTCGCGGACCAGCTTCTCCAAAGCCATATCGTTGTCTTCCTTGAAAAGTATATAATACCTCTTCATTTCCGCTGTGCCGGTTGCGGTAATAGTTTTACCCTGACTGTCCTCTTCGGCGGCTAATATCCGCGGCTCTGAAAATGCATCCTTGACACAACGGGCCTTGAGTTTTTCCTGGATGGCTTTAACATCGCTATTGCCGGGCAGTTCAACAGTTATCCGATACCGATAATCCAGCTTGGCATACGATGTGGATGAAACAATCCGGTCCGGGGCAATCTTATCAACGAATGAGGCCTGCAGGTCGCTCTTAAATTCCTGGACCTTGTCCGCCGTGGTCACGAACTTGGTCCTAATCTGGAATTCATTGGAGGAAAACTGCGACTGGTCAAAGGCGCTCTTAACCGACGACTTAACGTCACCCTTGAGATGGGTCAGGACGCTCTGGACTTCGGCATCGGGGTATTTGGATACCCGGGCATTAGTCGCGGCGTCAACCGTGGTAATACCCCTGATAGTATCCCGAACCTCTCCGATATCAGCCGATTTGGCAAAATTGATATTCACCACTGTTCCGCCGGTAAAGTCAATCCCGTAATTTTCCCGGCCTTTGGCAAAGAATATTACCACCGAGAGTACAACCAGAATCAGGGAAACGATTTTGAATATCCCGGTCTTCTGCATAAAGGGCAGATTGACTTTAGAAAATATCTGGAGCATAGAGAAATTCTTGAGGAATCCGCTTTCAATAGACGCCTTGAGCATGACCTTAGAGGCAAAGTAGCCGGTGAAAAGAGTGGTGATAATGCCGACGCACAGAACGATGGCAAAACCTTTAAGCGGCCCGGTGCCGAAATAATAAAGGATAATACCGGCCAGGAGCGTGGTTAAGTTGGCGTCAAAGACCGTAACCAGGGCCCGGTTAAATCCGGACTCAAAAGCGGTATTGGTATCCTTGCCTTTCTTAATCTCCTCCCGAATACGCTCATAGAAGATGATGTTAGAATCAACCGCCATACCCAAAGTCAGGACCAAGGCGGCAATACCCGGCAGGGTCAGGGTGGCGCTAAAGAACGAAAGGATTCCGACCAGGAGTATGAAGTTCATGGCCATAGCGATAATCGCAATCAGCCCTGCCAGGTGGTAATAAATAAGCATAAAGAGGATTACCGCGCCGACCGCTAAAAGAAATGAAACGATGCCGCGCATGATGGCGTCCTCGCCCAGCGACGGACCGACATAATTCTCGCTGACAATCTCCAAAGAAGCCGGCAAACTGCCGGAACGCAGAACCGTAGCCAGGTCCTGCGACTGCTGGGCCGTGAAGCGCCCGGTGATGATGCCCTCGCCGCCGGTAATCGGGGTATTTATCATAGGCGCCGAGACCAGTTTATTGTCCAGAAGAATGGCCAGACGCCGGGCGTCATCGCCGACCACGCTCTTGGCGTGATCCTGGGTCAGTTTCGCGAATACCTTCGCGCCGTACGGGTCAAACTTGAATTCAACCACCAGACCTTCCATCTGGACAAAACGAGTGCCGGCCTTGACAATATGTTCGCCGGTTAATTCCACCTTGTTGCTGACCAGGACCCGCATCCCTTCGGATGAATCACTGGCGTCTTCCCGTTCATACCAGGAATATCCCGGAGGCGCTTTGGGGAATTTCTCAGTATAATCCTTGACGATTTGCTGGTCGGCTTCTAATTTGAATTCCAATCTACCGCTGGAGGTGACTATCTTCTTGACCCGTTCCACCTCGGCCATATCCATCCCGGGCATCTGAATCAATATCTGGTCATTGCCGTAACGCTGAATACGGGGCTCTTTCAGGCCGTAGATATTAATACGGCGTTCGATAATTTCCTTGGCCTTTTCGGTATATTCGCTGATATTTTCTTCAGCCACGCCTTCCTTTTTAAGGGCCAGCCGCAGTTCTGAGCCGCCCTGGAGGTCAAGCCCGGGCTGAATCTGCATGTTTTCCAGGAGTTCACCCTTGCCGGCCAGCGGTTTCTCATGGCTGGGATAGGCAATATAGCCGGCAATGCCGACAATAATCAGGATTAAGAATAATTGCCATTTTGATGTTTCGCTCATCTAATTACTCCTTTTAGAGACTGTTAGCGATGAAAGAGCTTTACAGTCTTTTATCCCGACGAATGTCGGGATTTACATTAATTATTGCTCCCCGAATCAGGGGCGGTTTTTTCCACGCCGATAATAGCGCTCTTAGCCAGCTTCACTTTCGTGTTATTGGTATCATCTATCTTCAGGGTGATTTCATTATCCTTAACCCCTATCACGGTTCCGTAGATGCCGCCGGTGGTCAGGACATAATCATTCTTTTTGACATTCTGAATCATACCCAGCCGCTCCTGCTCCTTCTTCCTCTGCGGGCGGATAATCAGCACATACAATAGAAGGAACATCAGGGCAAAAGGTATAATCATAGAGATGAAAGCGCCGGTACCGCCCTGTGGCGCGGCCTGGGCTAATTGCTCACAATGAATCCGCAGAATGTTCATATTCAATTCTCCTTCCGGGGAATAATTTTACCCCTATCGTAAAACGGTGTATTATATATACCGGTGACAGGCAATCAAGAAAATTACATAAAAATCACCGGAAAAAATAACTATTTTTCTTGACCTCGTTTAAAATAGTAGCTAAGTAGATAAGATAATAAGTTGATGGCGCTTCTGGCGCCATCACCCGATAAACTTATTAACATATTAACTGAACACGAGGTGCCGTATGTCAAAGAAAATACTATTTATCGTAGTCGCCTTAATCTGCCTGAGTGGCTGCATTGGTTACAACTATAAATGGGAACCATCCTGGACTGACGGCATGGAGCACGAAAAATCGCATTTCCGCGCCTGGTGGCAGGATATGGCCAGCATCCACAAATTCATTGATAAACACCTCTTCAACCTGGATGAAGACGACCCGACCAGATATTAGGGACAGTTTGAACGAAGTAAGTTACTGTCCCTTATCCCGAATCTACACTACATATCCTCTTAGAGTCATTTGGAACGCCCCTTGCGTAGCAATGGTCGGGATGGCGCTTCGGCGGGAGAAGACACAAAGTGACTCTTGTCACCCTGAGTGTAACGAAGGGTCTCGTTAATAATGAGATTCTTCGCCGGAGTTTATCCTGAGATTCTTCACTTCGTTCAGAATGACAGGCGAAGGACTCAGAATGACACCTTTGTGTCTTAGTGCCTTAGTGGCTAATCCTATGTTTCCCCGGTATGGTAGTCAAGAATTTTCAGGCAGGAAAAATACCCCTATTCCCCCTTAATAAAGGGGGATTAAGGGGGTTGTTAATCTGCGCAATCTGCGAAAATCTGCGTCCCATTCCGCATTTCCCTACCTTCTACATACTCCATACTACATACTCTATACTTTACACCACATACCCCAAAATATAAATCACCAATTCAGTAGAATTTGTTCCTCCGACATACGCTTGCCACAACAGCGTCCTATCCGCGGCCACCGGCATCAGAACCGATGCCCCGTTGGATATTCCCGGAGCATTAACCGGCGGCGCCATAACCTGTAGGGCATACTCCGCTCCCAACTGACGAAAGATGTATGCCATCATCCCGCCGTCTGTGTAACTCTGGGTGATACAGGCGATGGACACTATCACGCCTTTGGTATTGACCGGGATGATTGCGGACAGGTCAACGCTGGCCGGTACGGTCGTGGCAATAATCCCGCCTTGGTCCAGGGCGGTCTGTGGCGTTGGGAACATCGTCAGCGTATCGCCGCCGCCTACGCCCGGAGCCAGTTTATCCTGTGTTACTGCGCCATTCAGGATTTTCTCAGTTATTACACTGTCTACTGCCAACTGACTCGCTCCCACTGCGCCAGCCGCGATTTCCGCACTGGTCAAGGGCGGTGTCATCGGTCTGGACGGCACAGAGAACGACAGTTTCTCCGGCGTGACTGCCCCGTTGGCAATTTCGCTCGTCCCGACTGCCCCGGCAATGATTTCCGATGCGCCAACCGAATTGGATGCAATCTTGGACTGGGTCACGGCATTATCAGCAATCTTGGCGTTGGTCACCGCGCTGGACGCCAGTTTTCCGCTGGTTACATTCAAGTCCTTGATATTATCGCTCTCCACCGCATTGACGGCTATCTTGGCCCGGACAATCGCCCCGTCCTTGATTTCAGCGCTCTCCACCTGCGGGTTAATCGGCCTGGTAATGGGCGATGGCGGCACTATCGGCAGAACCAGTTTATCCTGGGTAATCGTCCTATCCGCAATCTTATCATTGGTCACGGCCATATCACTTATCTTATTGGTAGTGACGCAATCCTCCTGCAACTTAGCGCTGGTAACAGCGCCGTCGGCTATCTTGTCAGTCGTGACCGCGCTCTTGGCAATCTTTGATGTCGTGACCGCATAGGTCGCGATGTTACTGGTTTTAACCTCGTTTGGTTTTAACATAATTAATTCACTTTCTTTTGCCACTAAGACACTAAGACACAAAGTTAGGTGCCTATGCGCATTCGTGGTTAATTCCCCCACCCATTCCCTCTCCCTTGATGGGAGAGGGTAGGGCGAGGGTGTTGGCTACAGTGTTGCCACCTTAATTTAACTCGCTGTTAGACTTTAGTCGTTACAGCGAGTTATCCCGTAGCGAAGCAAAGGGGCTACATTAAACCGTAGCTACTTTTATCTCCAGGTATTTCCGTCCGTCTATCACAATCCAATCGCAATGCGACACGCCGGCCGTGGCAAAAGCCACATAAGCCGCGTCCTGCAAAGACGCAATCAGATTATTGATATGGTCGTTCTCCTGGACCATTACAGCCGGGTCCCAATCCGCGCTAATCAACACCTTGCCTGA
>Ga0208373_1001056_pt1 | contig 39798 bp, 32 predicted proteins | sample RifOxyC2_FD_184036 | JGI IMG/M metagenome (GOLD analysis project Ga0208373, IMG submission 184036) | Soil microbial communities from Rifle, Colorado - Rifle Oxygen_injection C2 (SPAdes) | ecosystem: Environmental > Terrestrial > Deep subsurface > Rock core/Sediment | place: Rifle, Colorado...
AAAGACATTGTCAGCGGAGACTTTTATTGGGTACACGAACAAAACAATCATATATTCTTTGCCGCAGTAGACTGTACCGGTCATGGCGTACCGGGAGCTTTTATGAGCATGCTGGGTATAAGTTATCTTAATGAGATTGTGGTTGAGAAAGGAATTACAGAACCCGCACAAATATTAACAAGATTAAGAAATATTGTAATTAGTACATTGCATCAGACAGGACAAGTTGGAGAATCAAAAGATGGTATGGATATCTCTCTGTGTGTATTTGACAGAAAAACAAATATTCTGAAATACTCCGGAGCAAATAACCCTGTTTATATTATAAGAAAAAATGATTTGCCACCGATCGAGAAAGAAGGACTGCCTTGTATTTTCCACACCAATCCTGATGTTCCGGATTATATTCTAAACGAAATCAAAGCAGATAAAATGCCAATAGGTGTTCATCTTAAAGAAATGAGCCCTTTTACGAATCACTTTATTCCTTTGATGGAAAATGATACTATTTATATTTTTTCAGACGGCTATGCAGACCAGTTTGGTGGAGAGCGACATAAAAAATTCATGTCGAAAAAATTCAAAGACCTTTTGTTGTCGCTTCAAAAAACTCCATTAAAGGAACAGAGAAAAGAAATTACAGCCGTTTTTGAGGCGTGGAAAGGACAGTACGAACAGGTTGATGATGTGCTGGTAATTGGCGTGAAAGTGTAGAATTACGAATTAGGAATACAGTAGGAATTCGATAGGAATTCGATAGGAATTCGATAGGAATTCGATAGGAATACAATAGGAATACAATAGGAGTACAGTAGAAATACAATTGTACATCTACTGAACATCTATTGTTGTACTATTGAACACCTATCAAATCAACAATTGTATATCTACTGAATAGTATCGTAGCACAAAAGAATTTTTTATGAATGATGATTTTTGAATTCGCAATTAATAAAGAAATCGTATAATTGCAATTATCTCGTTAAAATTTCGCCCATGTTTTTTCTTTCTTTTAGAAATATTTTTCCTGCCTTTTTTTTTGTTTTATTTTCTTTTTTTTCAATAAATGTATTTGCTAGTGCAAAGGATACGACAGAGATAATCATTATTCATGTTAATGATCTGCATGGGAAAATAGACTCTTTTGAAAAATTTATCCCTTATGTTAAAAAATTAAAACAGCAACATCCTAATGTTATAATAGTTTCTGCCGGCGATTTATTTAGCGGCAATCCTGTAGTAGATCAATATCCCGACAAGGGTTATCCGATGATAGAACTTATGAACAAAGCTGGATTTCAATTATCTGCTTTAGGGAATCATGAGTTTGACTATGGATTGGATGTGCTTGAAAAACGTATGGAGCAGGCAAAATTTATTTTTATCAGCGCAAATACCAAAGCCCCGGAAAATAGTTTAAAATATTTATTCTCTGATAAAATAATACGTATAGAAAATGGCCCTTCCCTTGTATTTATTGGGGTCATTCAACTGAACGAAAATAAAACTCCGGATGCTCACCCGGATAAACTTAAGGGGTTTTTCTTTACCGATCCTGTTATTGAGATTAAAAAAAGAATGCCCAAAGGAAAAAATAATGCAGTTTTTATTGCGCTGTCTCATCTGGGTATTGAAACCGATTCCATTTTAGCTCTTGAAATTCCACAGCTTGATATTATAATTGGAGGGCACACGCACACGTTTCGCGATAATCCATCCAACATACCCGGAAAACCATACATTGTGCAGGCTGGAGCAAATTTCAAGCATTTTGGGCAGCTTACATTAAAGTATTTTAATAATCAAATTGTGTACAGGAAAGACACACTGATCGCGCTGCAAAATCTTACTGAAACAGATTCATTGATTCATTTGGAAATAAAAAAATACAACAACAATCCTGCTCTGAATGAAAAAACAGGAATTGCTGAAACTGATTTCCCGGATAAGAATGCTCTTGGAAATTTAATGACAGATGCAGTTATAGCTGCCACAGAAGCAGATATTGCTTTTCAAAATAACGGCGGAATACGTATACGAAAACTTGAGAAAGGAGATATCCTTATAAAAAATATTTATCAAATGGATCCCTTTGATAATAATCTCGTTTTAATGAACCTGAGCACAGAAGAAATTAATAATCTCATTTTATATTCGTTTGAAAAGAAAGATGAATTGCCTCTGGTATCCGGCCTCTTTTACGCAATAGATACAAGCAAATCAAATTTAAAAATAAGTTTGACAAATTCAGATGGAAAACCTTTGGATTCAGGAAAAAAATACAAAGTTGCAATGAACAGTTATATGGCGAACATGTATAATTTTCGGCATGCAGACAAGGGACAGCCATTACCTATTACTACAGCAGAAGCATTAATCCGCTACATCAAAAAGAAACAAAAAATTTCCGCTAATCTTGTTCTAAGAGGGGTTTTGATGAATTCGGATGCAAAGCGGGATTAGTAATTCTTATTCTACAACCTGCGCAGATTTTTTCCTCACTACTCTTTTGCTTATATGAATACTTATTTCATAAAGAATATACAAAGGCATAGCGACAAGAATCTGACTGAACATATCTGTTGAAGGGGTAATGAAGCCTGCTAATATAAGAATTACAACAACAGCATGTTTTCGATATTTTCTTAAAAAAACGGGTGTTAGTATGCCGATGCGTGAGAGAAAATAAATAAGAACCGGAAGCTCAAAAACCAAACCCATGGACAAAGACAATACCGCGACAATTGAAATATAAGACCCGATTGTAATTGTATTTTCTATTTGTGCACTCAGTTCATACGTTGCCAGAAAATTTACTGTCAGCGGGACAATGATAAAATATCCAAAAAGTACTCCAGTGAAAAATAATGATGAAATATAAAAAACCATACCTTTTGCATAGCCGAGCTCTTTATCTGTTAATGCAGGTTTCACAAAAAGCCATAGCTGGTAAAAAATATAAGGAGCTGCTAAAATAATACCTGAAATTATTGAAATAACAAGATGATAACGGAACTGTCCTGCAAGGTCTATATTAATAAGTTTGAAAGGAAGAACATCTATACAAAGGGATTTAAAATCTGTTAAAGCAGCAATTTTACATAAAACCTTGTATGTTATAAAATCAGGAGTTTTTGGTCCTAAAATAATTATGTCAAAGACAATATTTTTGAAGAAAAAAGCAAGAATGGAAAAAAGAAAAATCGCAAGGATGGCACGTATTAAATAAGAACGCAGAACATCAACGTGTTCAAGAAACGTCATGTCCTGCGTCTTACGCGAAAATTTTCTGAAAAGAAAATCAAAAATCATTAGTCAGAAGAATAACCCGGAAACGGTTATTTTTTCTCGCTTTTTGCATTATTCTCTTTGGTAATATCTTCAACCTCATCGTAAACTCCGTCTTTGGCTTTTTTAAACTCGTTGACGCCTTTGCCAAGTCCGCGCATTAACTGAGGGATTTTTGTGCCACCAAATAATACCAAAACAATAATAAGAACAAGAATCAATTCCTGTCCCCCGAATATTCCTAAAATTACATTTAAACCAGACATAAAATTTCATTAACGTTTATAACTTTTTTCTTTAAAATCAGTACTAACAGGTCTATTGTCAATATCTTTATTTTTCACAGAAGTGCCCGTTGTACTTTTTTCATATTTTCTGGGTTCTTGTTTTTTAATAATTTCGTTCGTATGATTACCTTTTGCAGGTACATCTCTTTTTATTACATATTCTTTCTTTTTGTTGTCCGGATTACAAACGCCACATTCATGGTAGCCCTTTTCTATTGCTTTTGAAACAGACAATATTTCATAGGGCTTTTTACAAAATCTGCACTTTTCGCTGTAGTGGTATGTTTTTGTTGACAAAACACAATAAACATTTTGGGAATGTAAAGTTCCCAAAATGCAAAAAAATGCTACTAAGAAAATGACAAGTTTCATAAGCTATTAGTCAATAAAGAAAAAGAAAAAAGCAGCGGCTGCATATTCTTTCTTTACTCCCTGTGCGCTTCCTATGATAGAACCATTTTTACGAACATCGCCGTTGGATTCGATTTTTCCAACAATAGAGCCATTCTTACGAACATCGCCGTTGGATTCAATTTTTCCAACAATAGAACCACTTTTGCGAATATCGCCGTTTGATTCGATTTTTCCAACAATACTGCCGCTTTTGCGAACATCACCGTTGGATTCAAATTTTCCGACAATACTTCCATTAATTCTTACATCGCCATTGGATTCAACTTTTCCGACAATGCTGCCGTTTTTACGCAAATCCTGTGCTGTTGCCTGATTGGTATTTAAAACCATAACAGCAAATAAAAAAACAAATGATAAAAAAAGTCCTTTTTTCATAATATTTAGTATTAATTTAATTTTTGGCAATTTACAAAAAAAATCAAAACGGCTGACAATGAGCGATAACTTTTTCAAAAGACTATATTAAAAATCATAAAAAATTTGGTTTCAGGTAAAAATCAGAAGCTTGTTTTAACCTGTATTATTCATGACCTTTAATAAAAGTGTTGCAGGTTGCAGGTTGCAGGTTGCAGGTTGCAGGTTGCAGGTTACCTGTCGGCAGCTACCGTGTGGACACATCTTTGAGAAGAGAAAAAGTTTATTAAAAACTCCTGTCTTCTCGTACAATACAATGCTGTGATTTTGTCACAAAATTTGCAAGCATTATTTTGTACAAAATAAACTCTGTGATGTAGCAAATTTTCCGCCAAAATCTTTAATTTACATTTGTTTTAGAACCCCCGAGCTTTAGCTCGGGGTTATTCACCTGCCAGCCGATTCACTTGCTCAATTAGGCAAGGCAAGCAGGTAAATCCCCCAAGCGGGATAAGCTCTAAAGGGTCATATTAAACGCATTTTTATCCGCTAAGGCGGATGCGAGCGTATTATAATAAAACGATTTGTGTCCACACGGTAGCTGTCGGCAGACAGGGCTGCAAGTAACGTGTTGAAATATCAAATATCATTGCAAACAACCTGCAACTTGCATCCTGCAACAAAGGGTAGAAATTTATGAATTGAATAAGTTAAATATTTGTTTGCTACATTGCCTTCATTCTTCCCCATAATTTTTTACTTTGTTCCTGAGAAAAACGCAGAATATCTTTTTCATCCACAGATTGAAGCTGCCAGTCTTTTACAATAAGTTTTCCTGAAGATATCACATGCCTCACATGACGGTTTTCGAGACCAAAAATGAAATGTCCTAAAAAATTATTCTGATTGAAATCAGTCGGAGAATCATAATCCAGCACTACAAGATTGTTTTCAGCATCTCCGGAGAAATTATTTTCTTTAATATAACGGTGTACATTCCTGAAGCGTTTGTATGCTCCCGGGTAATCTATTGCATCAAATCCCTGACCTACATAAAAAGCAGTTTTCGCACTACGCAGCATATCGCTATACATTCCGTCGGTTCCAAGCATAATATTTTCTCCCAAACCGCACGAATTAAAATATCCCACATTATTGTTCAGGTTGCTTTCACAGTTCTGTACGACCCAAACCGGAGAAATTCGTATCAGTTCTTTTTCTATATCATCAAGGTGAAGGCAATGACCCAAAATTGTTTTACCGGAATTCAACGCACCTGCTTTTGAAAGCCGCTCAACAACAGTCATTCCATATTCTTTTTTGCAATGCTCTTCGTCTGATTTGTCCTCTGCAACATGAATATGAATCCCTGAATTGTATTTTTGTGATAATTTAACAGCCTTATTCAGAGTATTTTCTCCAACAGTAAAGCTTGCATGCAAACCCACAAGTGCCTGTTTTTTCTTCATGTATTCTTCTGTTTCTTCATGTCCTGATGTCGCTTTGTCTAATCCATCGCGGTCTGTAATTTCGTAACATAATAAATGCGATACACCTACTTTTTCAAAAGCTTGTGCAATAATTTCAAGAGAACCTTTTATATAATTTGGAGATGCATGATGATCAATAACAAAGGTAACTCCATTTTTCGCGCAAGCCATAGCGGTTACTAATGCAGAGGCTTCTATTGATTCTTTGTCCAAGCATTTGTCGAGTGTCCACCAAATATATTCCAGAATTTCAATAAAATTTCCCGGAGATTTTTTCGGAGCGCCCATGCCACGTGCCAGAGCAGAATAAACATGATGATGGCCGCATGCAAAAGAATGTGTTACATATTTACCTGAACAGTCAATTACATTATCCCCAGCATCGGGTTGCGCATTTTTAAGAAAAGTTATTGTTCCATTTATCCCTTCAGAAACACGAATATCTGTTTTAGAAAATTCCAGTGTTTCAGCATTGATGTAATTTGTATTTTTTAATAATATTGACATATTGGTTTTGGGTTTTGGGTTTTAGGTTTTGGGTTTTAGGTTTTGGGTTTTAGGTTTTAGGTTTTAGGTTTTAGGTTTTAGGTTTTAGGTTTTAGGTTTTAGGTTTTAGGTTTTAGGTTTTAGGTTTTAGGTTTTAGGTTTTGAAATGTGGAATGTGGAATGTGGAATGTGGAATGTGGATACGTTGCATGCAACGTATTTACATGCCAAGTACATGCCAAGTACATACCTATTAATTCGGATATTTTCCGGCAATTTTTTTAAAAAACCTATGAAAGCGGTGTGGAAAAGCAAGCGGTTCAAGGTACATAAAAATACATTCACCGGTAATAAGGCAAATATTTGCCCTTACCGCTGTATCAACAGCCTTTTCAGATTCGCATCCAGTTTGAATCCATAGATGTTTTATCTTTTTCAATGCCAGTTCTTCCACTATTTTAACGGTTAATTCTTTATTAACAATTATAACAGCACCTTCAACTTCTGTGGGCAAAGATTGAACATTTGCACAACATTTTTCATCAAGTATGAAATCGGCATTTGGGTTAACCGGATAAATTGTTTTCCCGCATAACTTTAGCTGCTTACAAGCTAAATGACCAAATTTCCTAGACTTTCTTGATGCTCCGATAACAGCAATATGCTGAATGTCTAAAAAATCTTTTATTGCAGTTAAGGATACCATATTTTATTTTATTATCATTTCAAGAATAGGTTCTCCCGTGCTTGCATTGGGAAAAGACATATTTAAAAAAGCAGCGATTGTTGGTGCTATATCTGTGATATTGACAGGTCGGGAAATGGAATTTCTTCCGATTTTCCATCCATAAAAAATCAAGGGAACATGTGTGTCGTAGCTGTAACCGGAGTTATGCGTTGTAGCCGTACTGATATCTTCAACCCAACCGGAAGTAAGATTAATCAGAACATCGCCAGAACGTTTTTGCTGGAAACTGTTTTGCATTTTCTCGAAAATACCTTTTGTAAAATGTGTAGTCTGCAAAGTTGTTGATGTAATCGTATTGGAAACACCATTAAACTGAAGCAAAAACTGAGCTGTTTTATTCTGAATATCTTCAAGAGAAATTTTTGCATCTTCAATCATGTTATGATTCAGAAATATCTGCTGCTCTACATATCCCTGCACCCATTCACCTTTTCCATAAACAGCATTCAGATACGTTTTAAGTAAAGTCAATGCATAAAAATTTTTAAAATAACCCGATGCAACTTTCAAGCTGTCTAAGTATCTTGGTATTTCAGCCACACCGCAATTCGATGTTACAAAAATCAATGTATTTTCTTTTCCGATGAGATCGTCAACTACCTCCAAAAAATGCGCTATATCTTTATCAAGGCGTAAGTAACAATCCTGAATTTCCACAGAGGAAGGGCCAAACTGAAGACCAATATTATCCGGAACAGAATAGCTGATCGCAATTAAATCCGTATGTTCATCTTTTCCCATTTCTTCATTTACAATTGCATGAACAGCAAAATCAGTTGTAAGCGTATTTCCGGCAGGAACATTTTTAATAATGTTCAGGGTTTTCATTTTTTCTTTTATTGCTTTTATATCATAAGGGAATGTTGTACCATTTCTTTCAAAGCCAATTTCAAAACTGTTTTTATCGGTCAGAGATTCCTTGTATTCAGAAATAGGAAGGAGTGTATTCCACTCTCTGTCTGAAAATGTTTTAGAAAAATCTTTATCATTAAATTCTTTTACCCATTTAGGCAATTCATCCATATAATAGGTATTACTTACCCATTGTCCGCTTTTGCCTTCGATCCAGTAAGCTGCATTTGCAGAATGCCCTGCGCCGAGGATTGCAGAACGCTCTTCAAGAGAAACACCAATAACTTTAGATTTTCCGGTAGAAAAAAGTTTAATTTCATCTCCAAGTGTAGAAGCAAGGAGTTGTTTCGGAGATTTTTTCCCTTCATCAGATTTAATGCCAACCATTTTGTATGCAGGGTCGTCTACACAATTTACTTTTTCATTTTTCAAACGCAGGTACCATTCATTGGAAACAATTCCATGAAAAGAAGGAGTTGTTCCCGTGTAAATACTGGCTATTCCAGGTGCGTTTTGAGTAAACATATAATTAATGTTTGCATTTTTAAAAGAAGTTCCTTCATACATTAAACGTTTGAATCCTTTTTCTTCAAACTTATCCCAAAATCGGTAAATATAATCGTAGCGCATGCCTTCAATAACAATTCCAATTACAAGTTTTGGTTTTTCAGGAGGAATTTTTTTATTCTGAGCTGTTGAAGCAGACATAATCGCAATAGAAAAAATTAAAAGAAAGAAGAAAAATTTCATATTTGTATATATTATTGTAAGCTGTAAAGATAAAACAAATAGCCATATTTTTAAAAGTAGAAAATGGGATTTTCAAAAAATAATGAACAGGCTTTTCAACAAAATATTATTCATTTTTTCTTAATCCTTAATCCTACTACTAAATCCTTAATCCCTTCTAATCTCACGAAACCGCAAACCTGTGAGGAGCTTCCACACTATCTTACGCACAAAACCTCACAGGATTGCTGAATCCTTAATTCTACTTCTTAACCTGCCAGACTGCGTCAAGCAGGCAAGTCCTTAATCCATTTTTTATAATTTGATAAGTCGGAAATACATACTACTTTTGAAGCTACATTTAATAATTTATGAATTTGTTTATTTATTGGATATTCAGAGTGTTTTTATTCAAGCTGCGGTTCACACCTTTTTTTTTACTGCGCTTCTTTGCCTCTTTTCTTTTTTTTATCTTGTACTATATCGCAGAGTACAGAAAAAATGTTGTAATTTCTAATTTAAAAAAGTGCTTCCCTGAAAAAAGTGATTCGGAAATTAAATCAATTACTAAGCAATTTTATCTTCATTTAAGCGATATAACATTAGAAAGTCTGAAAGGATTTTCTATGACAAAAAAACAAATTCTCAACCATTACAAAGTCCTTAATCCTGATGTACTCGATAAATTTCTAACGCAACAAAAAGACATTATTTGTCTTGCCAGTCATTATGGGAACTGGGAGTGGGGAATTCTTGCTGTTCCATTTCAGGTTAAGCTTTCCATGATTGCACTGTACAAGCCATTAACCAATAAATACATCGAAAAATTTTTAATAAAAAAACGCGCTGCAATGGGCATGAAAATGGTTTCCATTTATGACACCCGCGCATCCTTTGAGTCTCAAAAAGAAAAAAAATCAGGCTATATAATGGCCGCCGATCAATGCCCTTCTAATGTAGAAAAAGCAGTATGGATTAAGTTTTTTAATATTGAAACAGCTTGTCTGCATGGCGTAGAATATTATACAATAAAGTACAAAATGCCGCTCGTATTTTTTAATGTTCAGAAAGTGAAACGCAATTACTACACTTTAGAAATAAAGGAAATTGAGTACAATCCTGAACAATACAATGCCGGATTTGTTACTTCATCTTATATGAAAATGCTTGAAGAAATTATTTACAAAAAGCCTGAATTCTGGCTCTGGTCGCATAAAAGGTGGAAGCATGTCAGGTAATTGGTATTTTGTTGAGAGAAAAAGATGGAACTGTTCACTATATTTTTAATTGCAATAGGATTATGTTTTGATACTTTTGCTGTTTCTGTTTCATGCGGACTGTTAGAAAAAGAAATATCATTTTTCAAAGCAGTGAAAGTTGCAAGTTCTCTTGCCTTTTTTCAGGCGTTTATGCCTTTTGCAGGATGGCTTCTTGGGGTTAAAGTTAATCTGTTTATTGCAGATTTTGATCATTGGATCGCTTTTGGAATGCTTTCTTTAATTGGGTTAAAAATGATTTACGAAAGTCTCAAAAAAGAGGAGAAAAAGAAAAAATTCAATCCGCTTGATATTAAAATTTTACTTTGGATTTCTTTAGCTACCAGTATTGATGCTTTTGTTGTTGGTATCAGTTTCGGACTCATCAGTATTCCGATTGTAGTTCCGATTATTATTATTGGTACTACTACTTTTTTCGTTGCAATGCTTGGAATGTTGTTCGGAAAGAAAACGGGTGGAAAACTCGGTAAAAAAATGGAAACTGTCGGAGGAATTATTTTAATTGGGATTGGAATAAAAATATTGATTGAGCATTTGTATTTTTAGTATATTTATATTGGATTAAGGATTAAGGATTAAGGATTAAGGATTAAGGATTAAGGAGTAAGGAGTAGGAGTAGGATTAAGGAGTAGGAGTAGCCTGCCAGACTGCGTAAAGCAGGCAGGGAGTAGGAGTAAGAGTAGGAGTAAGAAATACAATTTACGAATCAAATTACGTTTTATAAAATATGAAAATTATTTTTTCAATATTATTTTTAATTTTTTCAGGATTATTTCTTACAGGTCAGAATGTTCAAATAAAAGGGAATAATCCTTTGTTTGTAGGTAAGACAATTTTTTTCTGCACATATACGGATCAAATCACATACCTGTTTGATACGCTTTGTACATCTAACGTTGACGCAAATGGAAACTTTAACTGTTCTTTTTTTCTTGATGAAATAAAACCTGTTTTTACATCATTCGGAGCATACAAATATTTAATCTATGCAGAGCCCAGAAAAATATACACTGTAACATTTCCTGACATAAAAGATAAAAGTAAAGCTGATGATATAAACCCCTATTTTGAAGAGATAACCTTGTTTTTGAAAATTGAGAATTCTGATCGCTCCGAATTAAATAATGCGATTTTTCGTTTTGATTTAACATGCAATGATTACATCAATGCACGCTACAATGAAATTTATAAGCAAGCTAAAAATTCCGGGGTTGATAAAATGATAAACTATATAGATTCGCTTTTTTCTTTCTGTAATCATCCGTATTTCATAAAATACAAAGAATATAAGTATGCGCTGATTAAATATTTTGCTTACGTGAGGCACGAACAAACAATGACACGTGAATTTTATAAAGGAAAGCCGGTTCTGTATCACAATACATCTTATATGAATCTTTTCAATCAGACATTTGATAATTACTTTACTTATTTTGCTAAAACCACCGAGGGATCAACATTGCCAGACCTTATTGGCAAAGCAAAAAGTCCGCGACGAATTAAAAACCTGTTGAAAAAGAATAACGCTTACGATGATGAAGTCCTACAGGAGCTTATCATATTAAAAGGCTTAAGGGATGTTTTGCTCTCAGGAGAATATAGTAAAAATGTTATTATACAAACACTCGATTCATTAGGACTACAAACGTCAGTTCCTTTTCATAAAACTATTGCAGGAAATATTGTAAAACTTGCCATGCAAAAAGAACCTGCTGTATCATTAAATACAATACCTTTATTCAATACAGACAGTACTGCTTTTAATACAGAGAAGTTTAAAGGAAAATTTGTATATCTGAATTTTTGCAGATGCAAAAGTTATCCCTGTCTTGAAGAAAGTGAATTGATAAAAATCTGGAATAAAAAAAAGCCTTTCAATATAGAGTTTATAACTGTTTTTGTTGAAGAAACGGCAGAAATAGTAAGAATACATCATGCTAAAAATAAAGCAGACTGGACTATTTTATATTGTCCGAAATCGGAACCAATATTAAAAACATTAAAAGTCAGAGCTTATCCGGCATATTTTTTATTTGATACAGACGGAAAAATGCTAATGCCTTACGCGAAAACAATGAAAGAGGGATTTGAGTCTTTTTTCATGAGAACATTCAAATAGTGGGGGTTGCTGTTGCAGGTTAAAAAGGTTGCAGGTTGCATGTTAACCGCTGGTTGAGCGCCTGCCTGTCCGCCTGCCTGCCGGCGAGGCAGGGTAGGCAGGGAGTCGAAACCAAGGTTGCAGATTAAGCTTCGTTTATTATCAACTTCAGAAGATCTATTTTATTATTATCTACTTTTAAAACTTTAATGATGAACGTGTGCTCAAGCTTTATTGTAATTTCTTCGTTTTCCAAAGGAATGCTACCATGATAATAAAGTAAAAATCCGGCTAGAGTTTCATATTCATTCGAAACAGGAAGACTTATATTAAATTTCTCGTTCAGGTAATCTATTTCTAAGCGACCCGACAACGAATATTCATTTTCTGCAATCTTTTTTTCTTCATAGATTTGGGTGTCGTGTTCGTCTTCAATTTCTCCGAAAATTTCTTCAATAACATCTTCAATCGTTACAATTCCGGCAGTTCCTCCAAACTCATCAACAACAACTGCAAGATTTTTTTTATCGTGTATAAACTTTGTAAGTAACTTTTGTGCAGACATAGATTCCGGCACATAAATGACATCTATAAGAACACTTTTTATTGAAGGAGGATTTTTGTAAAGTGCCGACAAATGAACGAATCCGATAATATTATCTATAGAATTTTCGTAAACAATAATTTTAGAAAAACCTGTATGTATAAATTTTCCCTTTAGTTCATCCATTGGATCATCTACTTCTACAGCTTCAATTTCAGTTCTGGGTACAATACATTCACGCAGTTTTACTTCTGAAAAATCAAGCGCATTCTGAAATATTTTTATGTCCCTGTCTATTTCATTATTTTTGAGTACTGAATCATTTTGGGTTGTTTCATCAAGAAGATTTCCGAGATCCATTTTCGTAAATGCTATTTGCTCATTTTGCCTACTTACATTTACCTTGAAAATCCTGAGCAATAAAAAGGTTAAACTTGTAAACATTTTTACAACAGGATACAATAATATATATATAATAAAAACCGGAGCAGCCATAAAATTCAGAAGTGTATTTGGAATCGTTCGGAACACGGCTTTCGGTATAAATTCAGCAGTAACAAGAATCAGAGCTGTTGATAAAATCGTTTGAATTATCAGTACGCCCGCTGATGATTGAATATATTGCATAATCAAAGGCTCCAGAACATACGCCATCTGGATTCCATAAACTACAAGCGAAATTGTATTTCCCACAAGCATTGTTGCAATAAAATGCGAGGGATTATGAGAAAGAATTGAAACAATTTTCGCATTCAGGGAACCCTGTTTTTTTTCAAGCTCCAGCCTTAATTTATTGGACGTAACAAAAGCTATTTCCATTCCGGAGAAAAAAGCTGAAAAAATCAGCGATATAAGTATTACAATCAAGTTATCCAATTCCTGAATTATTGTGAATTATTTTTACGTGTATATCTGCGGAAAAAAAACATTAAAACAGCAATAAAAGTTATTATGTAAAAAGGGTAACTTTCTGAGAATCCTTGTCTGTATGTTTTATGCACGGCAGCAATCACACTGAGCACAGCAATGACAAGCCACGTATATTCCAGTATTTTTCTGAATAATTTACTCATCTTTTAAATTTACGTAACTATTTCTGATTTTACGGATTTTCCAATTATTAAAATTCTGATTTGCCTGAAATCCTTCGCCACATAAAACTTCTTCATTGGAAGAAATTTTGACGAATTTTTCTGAAAAAAATTTTTCTCCGGTTACATCCCAGAAAAGCTCTTCTGTGTTTAGCGTCTTCCCTTCTCTTTTATTAAAAGCAACTACATTATTTCTTGCGGTCCAGAATTGTTTTTTTTCATCAAACACGGCATAATCTGCTGTCAAATTTGACTCGACCTCATCGGTGCTGTTAAAAAATTCTACTTCAATTCCTTTCGGATATTCTATCAAAGGATTTTTTTCATCAGAAATACGTAATACTTCGCGCGCTTTCAGACGCAAACGTATTTTTCCTGAATCGCTGTAAAGCACTTCAATTTTTTTTGCAGACATGGAGAGGGAGTTGTTCTCAACAGAATATTCGCTTACTTCTTTCAGAGAATTTTCACAGGCAATAAGCAGAAAAGCGCCTACAATAAATAAGTATTTCAGATAGGAAAACAAAAATTAATCAAATTTATATTTATGAAACCAGGAATCCGAAAGGCTGAAATTAATGCCAATATTCATATACGTTTCCCTGATAAGATTTTTATTTGTTGTCCCTCTGCTCCCCAATTCAAGAGAAAGATTCAATATTGAACGGGATTTTTTAACAGGCATAGCGATCCCAAAACTAATTCCTACATCATTAAGTTGTTCGTTTTTTTCAGAAAATCTGAGGAACGATTTTGAATAATGAGACCCAAAGCGGTAAGTAACGCGTTTCCAAAAATTGCTCATAGAACTTTTTTCCGGCGTATATTCAGCACCCGCTGATACAGTATGACTGTTTGCGAGAGAATCATTCATTCCGAATAGACGGAAGCTTTCCCAGTTCTGAAAATAATAATCCGTACCAAACATCCACTTATCTCCTTTAATCGTATATCCAACTCCAAAATTCATTGGAAGTGCTATTTTTCCTTTTTCATCGGGCGTATTTATAATGGTATCAACCAAAGAGCTTCCACCCTTATTGTAAAAATTGGTGGCAAGCGTATTTCTTGTTGCTGAAATATTGTGTTTATTATCAAAAACAGCTCCTAAGGTATATTCATATTTTCCCATCATTTTATTTGTGTATTGCAGCCCCAAATTGTAATAAAAATCACTGATTGTAATATTATTTTGTGTTCTCAGATTCATATACAAATATGAAGTATCTGTAAATTTAAGGGTTTTCATCTGTTCAATCGTACCAAACATATATGAAGCATTAACGCCAATTGAAAAAGTTTTGTGTAGTTTAAACGAATTGCCGAAATAAAATTTATTAATTCCTCCTGAGCCCGTGTAAAATATTTCGCGTGGAAGTGTTGCTGATTCGATTTCTTCTTTCAGGTTATAACCAACAGAGCTTAATGGAATAAGACCGATGCTTCCGTACCACCATTTTGTTAAAGGAAAACCAAATGAAAGATAGCTGATATTTGTATTGTGCATCAGTTCACTTACATCCGATGACTGCACGTATACTGATTTATTTCTGACTCCGAATTCAAAAATAAACGTAAGCGTATCAATACTACTATAAGAGGCGGGGTTCATAATGTTTAAACTTTTGTTATTGCGCAAACCAATTCCCAAACCCCCTAAAGCGTCATTCTGACAAAAGCCTCTTGAGCTGATTTCGCCAATTCCATAGCGGGAATAAGGAGAACTGGTAAAATTATTTTGACCAACAGCAATTGCGGAAAAAACAATAATCGCAAAAAAAGCAATTATATTTCTGATATTAAAAATAGTATGTATCAATTTTTTAATTTTAAATTATAATCAAGAATAAAATTCAAACCTTTTAACACAAGGTCAGAATCTGCAAAGATGGGATTTTTTAATTTCTTCTCAAAAAAAACAGCATCTCCCCCTGTTATTATGGTAATCAAACAATTATGTTTTCTTTTAAAGCGGGCAACGTATTCGTTCATTTCAAAAACACAGCTATTTTGAACACCTGCCCTTATAGATGACTCGGTAGTGTTGCCCGTTAAAACAGATTCATCCGAGGGAGAAATCAGGGGAAGTCTTTTTGTAAATGAATGCAAAGCTTTAAAGCGCATATTCAGACCCGGAGAAATTATTCCACCCTGATAAACACCTTTTTTATCAATAAAATCTATTGTAATTGCAGTCCCTGCATCAATTACCAGTACATCATTTTCAGGAAAAAGATATTTCGCTCCGCAAACAGCAGCCAATCTGTCTTTCCCTAAAGTTTTCGGGGTTTGATACGCATTTTTTAACGGCACTGGAGTTTCTGAAGAAAAATCAATAAAAAATGGAATTTCAGAAATTAATTTTTTATTTATTTTTTTATAACGGTTGCTTACCGAAGAAAAAATACCGGCTTTCAGACCGGAATATAGAGACAACAAAGCCGTTACTTCATCCAAATTATCTGATTTACAGACTGTTTTTTTTATCAACTTCTTATTTTTAAACAAAGATGTTTTTGTCAGGGTATTACCGACATCAATCACAAAATTCATGGAATTAAATTTTTTTTTTGAAATTATAACAATTTTTCATAATTTCATAACTTTTTACACGAGGAAAAATTGTTCAGATTATAAAATAAATCCCATTTGTAATGCAGCCCAAGAAAGTTCTTGTAGTTGACGACGATAAAATGCTTACCACACTTATCAAGATGTTTCTTGACGAGTTGGGCTTTGAAACAGTCGGTGTGTTTGCCGAAGCAAAACCGGCAATTGAAAAATGCAGGGAAAACCTTCCGGACGTTATTCTTATGGATATTCATCTTGATGGAGAAATAGACGGAATCAAAGCCGTTGATTTAATCCGCAAAGAGTTTGACGTTCCTGTTGTTTTTATTACCAGCGACACAGAAGAGGCTACTGTGAACAAGGCAATCAATACAAATCCTTATGGCTATCTTGTTAAACCAATTATTAAATCATCACTGAGCATTACTCTGGAATTGGCCTATTTTAAACACAGGCATGAACAGGAACTGGAGCTACGTGAAAGACCTTACAGAAAACTTGTTGACGATACTGAAAATACAATTCTTGTTGTTATTAACGACAATATTGAATATGTGAACATGTCCGGGCTGAAACTGTTTGGCACTATTAATATTGAGGATTTGCTGCAAAAATCTATACTTTCTTTTATTCAGGATGAAAAAAAGGAAACTTTTAAAAACAAAATGATTTTTGCGCTGAAGTCCAATACCCGTATCGAATATTTTGAAACGGTTATTAATTCATTATCGGGAGTACAGTGTTTTGTAGGAATTGTTGGCTCCGTAATTACCTTTAAAAGACAGAAAGCGCTTCAGCTTGTAATTGCTGATAAAACAGAGGAAATCCAGTCAAAAAGACTTCTTTCAGAACAGGATAATATCATCAATAATCTTTATGATGGTGTAGTTTCATTAAGTCTGAACGGAAAAATAAAATCATGGAATCTGGGAGCCGAGCGTATTCTGGGAATTCCAAAACATATTATTATCGGAGAGCACATTTCAAAAATTTTTCCCGAAAAAGATGAAATGTTTTTACAGGAAAATTTATTGGAAGTTCCATTAGACAAAGAGGTTCACAACCTGCCGATTGACTACACGCACCCTGTAACAAAAAAGCGGGCTTATCTCAGACTTTCGCTGTCTGTACTAAAAAACATGGCCAATGAAATTACCGGAATTGTTTGCTATTGTACCGATATCACAGAAGTTAAAATTCATGAGGAAACAATAAAAACCTCTGCAAATAATCTGAAAGCTATATTTAACGGTAGCACTGAGGCAATTTTTCTTATTGATAATAAGCTGCGGATTCTCGATTTTAATAAGCTTGCTGAAACCTACAGCCATGATTTTTTCTTTGTTGAACCCACGATTGGAGAAAATATATTTTTAGCACTTCCTTTTCTTGATAAAACAGAATTCGGAGGTCTTTTCAGTAATACTATAGAAGGAATTACCCATTATCTCGAACGGCAATTTCAATTTCCGGAATACAAAAAATATCTTAAAATAACAATCTATCCTATTTTAGACGACAAAGAAGATATTGTTGACCGGTTTTGCATATCATTTTTAGATATATCAGAAAGAAAGAAAATTGAAAAAGACCTTGAGGATTCCCGCGCAGAATTAAAACCACTTTTCGACAGCAGTATACAGCGCTTCTATCTTGTTGATACAAATTATAAAATTATTGCATTTAATAAAGCTGCCAAAGAAATTATTCAGAAAGAATTCAAATATTCGCTGAAAAAGGGAGACAACATACTTGATTTTGTACCTGCCGGACTGGGTATTGATTTCTTCAAACAGAAATTTGAAAAAGCAAGATCCGGAGAGCATGTTGTTTACAAAGAAAAAGCGGGTTATGATAATGTAGAATACTGGAACGAAGTACACCTTGACCCAATAGCAAACTATAAAGGAGAAATTCACAGAATCCTTTTGTGGACGCTTGATATTACGGATCGTGAAAATAATATGATTGCCCTGAAACAAAGCGAAGAAAGATATTTTCTTGTTTCACAGGCAGGAAATGACGGGATGTGGGATTGGAATATTTTATCAGACGAAATGTATCTTTCGCCAAGATGGAAAGATATTTTGGGATTTTCCGATTACGAAATCATAAACCGGCGCGATGCGCGTGATAAACTCATCCACCCGGAAGATGTTTCGCGGACAAAACAAAAAATGCAGGAGTATCTTGATGGAAGAACAGATATCTATGCGCATGAATACCGCCTGCGCCATAAAGACGGAACGTATCGCTGGGTACTTGAAAGAGCACTTGCCCTTAAAGATAATTCCGGAGAAGCATACAGAATTGCCGGTTCTATTTCTGATATTACCGAAAGAAAAAAATACGAAGAACAAATTTATGAAATGAACAAAGCATTGCTTGAAGAGCGTAGCATGTTCATAAAAGGAAATGTAATTGTGCTTCGCGTGGATGCCTCTAACCCTGATCAGGTAATTTATGTATCAGAAAATGTCGCGAATGTTCTAGGTTATTCTGCAGAGGATTTTGTAAATAAAAAAGTAGAACTATCCTCCCTCGTTTACCCCAGCGATTATGATATGCACATGAAGGAAAGAATAGACGCAATAAAAAAAGATGCCAATTATGTAGAGTTTTCTAACTACAGGCTGAAAGCTAAAAATGGCAAAACAATTTGGGTCAAAGACTTTACCTCTATCGTTCGTAATGAGAAAAAAGAACCTGTACAATTACTGGGTTATTTTGTTGATATTACACAGGAAAAAGAAGCGGAACAGCAATTTGAAGAAAGCCAGCAAAAATATTATGCGCTATTCAATGAAGCCAATGATTCTATTTTGATTATTGATGCGGATACGGATAAAATTGTTGACTGCAATAATAAAGCCGTTGAAGTTTTCGGATATGTTAAAAGTGAAATGCTCAGCTTCAGTCTGCTGAAACTTTCACCGGAAGTACAACCGAATGGCATTCTTTCAAAAGAAAAAAGACAGGAAAAAATTACGGAAGCAAGTAAAAACGGAAACACAACTTTTTACTGGCAACAACGAAAAAAGAACGGAGAACTTTTTGATGCAGAAGTCAGTCTTACTGTTTTGACTATCGGTAAAAAACGCTACAGACATGCGATTATAAGAGATATTACTGAAAGAAAAAAAATAGAATTATCCCTGCGTGATAGTGAACAAAAAAATAAAGCGCTCTTAAAAGCAATTCCAGATATAATTTTTGTTCTTGACAAAAATGGAACGTATCTTGATTTTAAGGCAGACTATTATTCTAAGTTTATACCATCTCAAAATATTATCGGGATGAACCACAGGCATTATTTTGAAGGAGATGTTCTGGAAGAAATTCTTCAGAAAATAAAAAAGGCGATTGAGACATCTGAGGTTCAAACAGTAGAGTATCAGATGAATTCCCCAATTGGATTGCGTTGGTTTGAAGCAAGAATTTCTCCACTCAATGAAAATGAAGTTTTATCACTTGTAAGAGATGTTACAGAAAGATATGAAAAAGTAGAACACTCCAAAATTAACTAATCATTTTAAATGTATGGATTCAAAAAATAAAAAGACCATTCTGGTTCCATGGGACTTTACACCGGCTGCAGAAAATGCATTATTACATGCCGTTTCTTTAGGGAAAAAATTTGACAACAATGTTACCCTTCTGCACATTGCAGACCGTGGAAAATCGCTTTCAAACAATTCAAAAAAAATTCAGGAAACCATTGCTGCTACTAATAAATTAAACGAACTTACCCGGCAGTATTCCGAAAAATGCAAAATATGTATCAACTCTATTGTTATTGAAGGAAGCATTTTTACAACCATTGCAGACGTCGCATCACAGTTGGATGTAAGTTTAATTTGCATGGGAACGCATGGAATGAAAGGCATGCAGAAAATTACCGGAAGCTGGGCAATGAAAGTTATTTCAAGCACAGATATTCCTTTTTATGTAGTGCAGGCTCCGCCTTCAAAACAGGATATTAAAAATATTATTTTTCCAGTTGACGAAAATAAAGAGACCGCGGAAAAACTTACATGGGGGAAATTTCTTACAACAAAGCTTGATGCTTCAATACGAATCGTTAAACAACATTTTGAGGGAGGTACAAAGGTCAGCTCCAATATGGCTTTTGTAAATAAATATTTGAAAAATCATGAGATTGAATTTGATATTTATGAACCGCCGAAAACTAAAAATTTCATAGACTCTATGATAAGTTATGCTAGCAAAAAAGAGCCCTGCATGATTTTGATTATGGTTAAAAGAGGAATTAATATTACTGATTATATCATGGGACTGGATGAACAAAAATTAATTTTCAATCAGTACAAAATTCCTGTTATGTGCATCAATCATGGCAATAAAGCTAAATAGTTTTTTAACATTTATATTTGAAAAATGAAGAAACCGGATCATAAAAAAATATTTGTTTTAGATACAAATGTGCTTTTGCACGATCATCGCTGTATTTATAATTTTGAAGAGAATGACATAGTTATTCCTATCGTGGTTTTAGAAGAGCTTGACAGGTTTAAAAAAGGAAATGATTTAATCAATTTTCAGGCGCGTGAGTTTGTTCGCGACCTCGATAAATTAGCTGGAGACCTGCTTCTGACCAAAGGAATTTCATTAGGTGTTAACAAGGGAACCCTGACTATTGAGCCTGGGAAAAAATCCGAAGCGGTTCATGATGCATTTCCTGAAAACACTTCAGATCATCGCATTCTTGCTACTGCCGATTTTGTTAAGAAAAGCAATCCGAAACGAGCGGTTGTGCTTATTACAAAAGACATCAACTTGCGCATGAAGGCTAAATCACTGGGAATTCCGGCAGAAGATTATGAGAACGACAAGGTACAGAATATATCAGAACTTTTCAAAACAGTAATTACCCTTGAGGGTGTTGATGATGTTCTTGTAAGCGGCTTGTATGAAAATTTCAACGGCATTCCCATTGAAGATTTTAAATTCGATAAAGAACCCCACCCGCATCAATATTTTATTTTAAAATCAAGGAAAGCAAGCGTTTTAGCTCATTTTGATCCGATTAACCGTGTGATGAACCGCGTTGAAAAACAACAAGTTTATGGTATAGACCCCAGGAATGCAGAGCAAACCTTCTCTATTGATGCGCTTTCCAGACCCGAAATTCAATTAGTTGCCCTTACAGGAAAAGCAGGTACCGGAAAAACGTTACTGGCTCTAGCAGCCGCACTTCAGCAGAAAAAAGAATTTCAACAGATTTTCCTTGCCCGCCCAATCGTTCCTCTTGCCAATAAGGATATAGGCTTTTTGCCAGGCGATGTAAACGATAAAATCGGTCCTTACATGCAACCGCTGTATGATAATCTTTCTGTAATAAAACATAAATTCAGACAGCAAAGCCCCGAATTCAACAAAATTGAAGAAATGCTGAAAACAGAAAAGCTTATTATTACTCCTCTTGCATACATCAGAGGAAGAAGTCTTTCTAATATTTTCTTTATTGTTGACGAAGCTCAGAATCTCACACCTCATGAAGTTAAGACAATAATTACAAGAGCAGGAGAAGGTACAAAAATCGTATTTACGGGCGATGTGGAGCAAATTGACTCTCCTTATCTTGATACACAATCAAACGGATTGACCTATTTAACTGACAGGATGAAAGGTCAAAGCCTTTTTGCACACATGAACTTAATTAAAGGAGAAAGAAGCTACCTTGCTGAGCTTGCAAGTAATTTATTATAAAAAATTGTTGAAAAATTTGGATTTTGTAAAACTTTTCAGTAAATTGTTCAAAAATTTAAAATTATAAATTATGAGAACATTTGTTTTACTATCCGTTTTATTGTTTTTTTCATTTTCAACCTTTGCTCAAACCTACCAATTAGGGCATAAAACAATAACTTATCAGGATTCGGCTCGAAACAACAGGAATATTCCAACGGAACTTTTTTACCCTGCAGCTACAGCCGGTAATGATGTTGCTATTTTAAACGATCAGTTTCCAATCATCGTTTTTGGTCATGGCTTTGTAATGGCAAATCCTGATTTGTATGATTACATTTGGAATGCATTGATTCCTGATGGTTATATCATTGCTTTTCCGACAACAGAAAGCAGCTCGATTTTTCCTCCTCCGAATCATGAAGCCTTTGGACTTGACCTTGCATTTTTAATAAATAAATTAAAAAGCGAGGGAAGCAATGCGGCATCTTTTTTTTACAATCATATCGGGACAACTTCTGCCATTATGGGGCATTCCATGGGAGGAAAAGCAACAATCATAGCAGCCGCAAATAATAACGATATTACTACATGTATCAGCATGGGAGCCGCTATGAGCGCAGGAGTCGGAAATAATTTAGATGTACTAAAAGATTATGCGCCCAACATTTCAGTGCCATCCATCGTATTTTCGGGCGAACTGGATTGCGTTGCCGAGCCTGATGAAAACCAGATTCCGCTTTATGATACATTAGGATCACCCTGCAAAACTTTTATCAGTATCTTAGGCGGAGGTCATTGTTATTTTGCATCGAATTCTAGTAATTGCGAAATTGGCGAAATGGGAACCTGCCACACAGCAACACGCGAACATCAGAATCAGGTTGTGTTGACTTTGCTTGCTCCCTATCTGCGCTTTATGCTGAAAAATAATAGTAATGCCGGACTGGAATTTCTTGCACGTTTAGACACTTCTGTATTTATTTTGACCGAACGCGATTGCGCAATATCCGGATTTGCATCTCTGCTAAATGATGAAATAATTATTTCTCCAAACCCTTCACAAGGCAAATTTTTTGTTACAGTTCCTGCTTCATCAGATGATTTGGTGTTGCAAATTTATAATGTTTCCGGAAAGAATGTTTTTCTGGAAAAAATTACTTCAGGCACTAAAACTTTTGATTTATCGTTTCTGTCAAAAGGTGTATATATTTGCAATATAACACATCCAGGAAAAAATTACTATAAAAAAATTATACTCAATTAATGTATACTCAAAATGCTTAAATCCTTTATCTTTAGGTTTCGACAAGCAGCAAAAGTGAAAAAGTTAAAATATCATACGTTTACAGTATATCAATCATACCTGTTATTATTATTACTTTTTTTATTTAGCACAAAAACTTTTTTTGCGCAAGAGTACGTAGAGGCGCACGCAATCCCAATGCCCGGTATATCTTATTCTTTTCAGATTCCGGGTGGAGATATGGCAAAACGCTTCGGAAATAATTCTAATATCGGGGCACATTTTACATTTAAAACAAAAAATAACTGGATATTTTCTGCAGAAGGCATATTTATGTTTGGAGATAAAGTAAAAGAGCCCATTCTCGACAGCCTTAAATCATCTAACGGAGAAATTATTAATGAATTCGGAGAATACGCGAGAGTTGTTCTTTCAGAACGCGGATTATTTTTTGCAGGATCTATAGGAAGATTAATTCCCGTGTGGGGACCGAACAAAAATTCAGGCATACTTATTACGGCAGGAGCGGGATTTCTTCAGCATAAAATACGCATTGAAACAGAAGGGAACAATGTTCCCGCGCTGTTCGGCGATTATTCAAAAGGATACGACCGACTTTCCAATGGCTTTGCCCTGAAACAATTTGTCGGCTATCTTTATCTGGGGAAAAGAAAACTTTATAATTTTTTCATTGGGGTTGAATTCTGGCAGGCTTTTACTCAATGCCGCAGGGATTATAATTTCGACATGATGAAAAAAGATGAAACGCTTAGAAAGGATTTTTTATATTCTTTTAAATTCGGATGGATACTGCCCATCTATATTCAGCAGACACAGAAGTATTACACACACTAATAATCTGTTTTTTAAATCACATTCGCTGTTATTCATTTTCCATTTTCGAATCGTACAATGTTTAAGTTATTTGCTGTGAATAACTTTAATTTTATTATTTTACAGATTCTTCTATTTTTGCACAGCTAAAATAAAAGCAGGAAAGTATGGAAAATAAAAATGTATTAAAAGGAGGCGAATTCCTTACCCGCGAATCACAGGCAGCAAATGTATTTATTCCTGAAGAATTTTCTGAAGAACAGCAAATGATTGCCGGCATGTGTCAGGATTTTCTTGAGAAAGAAATTTTTCCGAATCTGGAACAAATTGATAAAAATGAACCGGGGTTTATGCGTTCGTTTGTATCTAAGGCAGGGGAACTTGGACTTCTTGGAATTTCTGTTCCTGAAGAATTTGGCGGTTTCGGACAGACGTTTGTAACATCTATGATTACATCGGATATTTTGGGTGCTGGTTATTCCTTTGCTGTTGCTTATTCTGCGCATACAGGTATTGGCACGCTTCCTATTTTATATTACGGAAATGAAGAAACCAAACAAAAATATTTACCTAAACTTGCTTCCGGAGAATTTGCAGGCGCATATTGCCTCACAGAACCTAATGCGGGTTCCGATGCTAACTCGGGAAAAACAAAAGCAGTTCTTTCTGAAGACGGAAAACATTATATTCTCAATGGTCAGAAAATGTGGATTACCAATGGCGGCTTTGCAGATGTAATGACTGTTTTCGCTAAAATTGACAATGATAAAATTCTCAGCGCTTTTGTTGTTGAAAGAACATTCCCCGGAGTATCTTTTAATCCTGAAGAAAAGAAAATGGGAATTAAAGGTTCTTCAACAGTACAGATATTTTTCAACGACTGCAAAGTCCCTGTAGAGAATATGCTTGGCAAGCGCGGAGAAGGGTTCAGAATAGCTTTAAATATTCTTCATATTGGTCGTATTAAACTTGGCGCAAATGTTCTCGGAGCAATGCGGCGCGCAACCATGCAATCGGTTAATTACGCCAATGAGCGTAAACAATTCGGAACATTAATTTCAAATTTTGGCGCTATCAAATATAAACTGGCGGAACAGGTAATTCGTACTTTTGTTTCAGAATCGGCTACATACCGCACCAGCAAATATGTTGACGATACCATTCAAAAACGTGTATCAGAAGGAATGGCAAAAAATCAGGCATATCTTGAAGCAATTGGCGAATATGCACTGGAAGCAGCAGTTCTTAAAGTTTTTGGGTCCGAATCCTTAGATTATATTGTTGACGAAGCAGTTCAAGTACACGGAGGTATGGGCTACTCAGCAGAAATGCCTGTGGACAGAGCATACCGCGATTCCCGCATCAACAGAATATTTGAAGGCACCAATGAAATCAACCGCCTTGTTGTTGCTGATACATTCCTGAAATTTGCTAAAAAAGCTGATTCTCCAATTTTTGCCACAGCAAAATCTGTTTATGAAAATTTAGAAAATGCAGCAGAAAACAGCACAACAGCCAATGAATATTTTGCTAAAAAATATTTGTACATCCGCAATTTCAAAAAAGCAGTAATGCTGGTTCTTGGCAGGGCTTATGAAACTCTCGGAAAGAACTATTCAACAGAACAGGAAGTAATGATGAATATTTCTGACATGATTATTCAGTTATTTGCTGCAGAAAGCGCTATTCTAAGAACAGAAAAATTGCAAAAAATTAAGTCTGCTGAAGAAGCCCCATTTTACAAAGATATTACAGATAGTTTTGTTTACGAAGCTGCGGCAAGAATATTCAAATCTGCTACAGATGCCATATCTTCATTTGCCGAAGGCGAAGAATTCAGCAAATTACAAAACGGTCTGAGAAAGCTTACTGCTATTGAGCCTGTGAATGCTAAGGAAGCAAGAAGAAGAATTGCAAATAAACTGATTGAAGAAAACAAATATTGTTTTTAATTTAACCCACAAAAATAAAAAGCCGGTGTGATGAAAATTGCACCGGCTTTTTTGTTAATGTTGTTTTTGTTTGCGCTTTGTTGCTAATGCTCTATAACAATTTTCTCATAATAAACTTTTGCTCCTGAAATAATTGTTACAATGTACATACCTGATGTTAAATTTGAAACATCTATTTCCTGCTTGCCTTTATTAATGGTGGATGATAATTGTACGCTGCCCATTGTATTATATAAAATTAGATTTGCTGCAGCAGATGCTTGTATTACTGCCTTGTTTTGAACCATTGTTAACTCAAACAAATGCTGATTGTTTTCCCATTTTTCTTCAACACTTGTAACAACCGGACAGCCATGTGTATTTCCCTCTGCGCATAAAGGGTACGACAAGGTAGTGGTATCCATAGCATCGAGTAAATAATTCGGCAGGCAATCAAATGGGTTGTTATTGATGACTATGTAATAAGCCCAATAATGATTGTGAGAGTTCCAACCCTTTGGTTGTATTGATGAAGGAAAAACAGGAAAACAAGAAATGTTATTATTATAGCACGTAAGTCTTTCTAATTGAGGCAAGGGTGGAAGGCTGGTTAGCTGGTTATGATGGCAAAGCAGCACTTTAAGACCAGGGTTTAATGATACTATGTTTGTAATTTGATTATAGCTACAATCAACATACTGGGTTTTATTAGGGAATTCGGGTAGTTCGGTTATATTGTTATAAAAACATCTTAAATACCATAAAGAATCGGGTAATTCCGGCAAACTCGTTAGGTTGTTTTGTTCACACCAAAGCTGTTCTAAAGTTGAAGGTAAGGGTGGCAGAACTGTTAAATTATTTAGTATGCAATACAAATATCTTAACGAGTCGGGTAAAGCTGGCAGGCTGTTCAACTGGTTCATTCCACATTCAAGCGTTTTTATAGAATTTGGCAGGGGAGGGAGCCAGGTTAACTCGTTAAGATTAACGTTTAATCGTATTAAAGAGGTAAAATACTGTATACCTGTTAAATCTGATATATTTGCGTTTGGAAGATAAAGTGTATCTGTTAATGTTGTTACCCATGGGCTGCTTATGTCCATTTGATTCCCATTCATAGCTAGGGGTATATTAATATTGAGGCAGTTTATAAAATTTGTATCAGGTATGGTTACCCAAGTTTGGCTGTATGCTTTGCTGCTTAATACTATTGTTAATAGTATTATAATTTGTTTTACGTGCATTATTTTAAAATTTTATTGGTTAAATATTATTTTCTTTAAAAAACCTCAAACAAGCACTGTCTGCTATATAAGAAACCCTATTAAAAAATGGGATAACGGGCACTTTTTTTTGAGATTAACATTAGGCTTATTTGAGGTTTCATTTGATTTAATTTCTTCAGAAATATTAAAGGTTTTTATGATTTAAACGTAAATCTTTAATTATTTTTGATATGTTCCATGAAAGGGGGTTACGCCTTATTTCCTGGTTGGGCTGGCACGACTTTGTTGATATTATAACCGTACCTGTACCACTAACTTCAAAACCTTCTTGCAGCAACACATAATCTTGGGCAGCCAGATGGTGTACACCCGCATTAAAAACAGCAGAGCCCCCTGTGCCACCAACAGTAAGAGTGCGATAGAGGGAGTCAGAATAAGTGGCAGAGCTTGTATTTAAAAAATTACCATAAGCCATAGGGCAGTTTTTTGCCTGATTAACCTGATATACTCGTACATAGTCTATGTCGTAATCGTAATATGGGTGATCGTTGGCTGTATAGGGAACACAGTAATTGGTATGATTCATGTCCCCGTCAATTTGCATACACATGTCTTTTAGCTTGTTTACAGGCATTTTCGAGTTCGAAAATCTTCGGGTCGTATCGTCTGTGTTATAATATATGTCCACATAATCGGGTGTCCACTCGCAACCTATCGTGTACCAAACACTATCTGTAGCATAAGGTCCGGGATATTGAGAGGGGTAAGGTCTGAATTGGGTAGCAGATTGTCCGTACTCAGGGAAATAAAGTGCGTCCCACATTACAGTATCGCTTACAGAATTGGTTCCACATGTGGTGTCTTGAGGAGCCCATTGCCGGTAATGGATATTGGCATCCATCTTCCAGTCAGTTGATCTCTGTTCGAAAATATCTAATTCACAATACCGAGCACTGTCATCGCAGGGTTGGCTTCCACCCCACATCCAAAAGGCATTGCTGTAAGAATTGGTGGCAGCTCCTTCCCAGCCATCTGGCAAGCGGTAACGCATTTCAAAATACCCATTGGTAAAAATATACTTACTAATAATCATGGCTTTTGTAAAATGGAAAGGAGGACTGGTATCTATTCTGCAAGGGGCAGAAAGGCCATGGTATGCGCATTGGGAAGAATCTGTGCTAGTCCACCTTATCAATCCATTGTATGGTATAGGTTCATATTTTGTTTTTTGGCGCATAAACCCGGTTCCGGTAGTGTCAAATATGCGGTTACCGTTCGATGAATCGGAAGAGGGTTGCGTATTGTAATTAAGGTCCCAAACGGTAATTGGGCAATGGTTAATTCCGCTAACGGTATCACAATCAGTGCCATAACCTTGTGCGTAATCGCCCCACCATGGCACTTTAGTTCCCCACTTGCTTGTATCTAAAGCAATACTGTCGAACTCATCACTAAAAACAAGTTTATACAAAGGGTCTTGGGATAACTGCTGCGCCATTGTTTGTATTGATATTGCCACTATGGCAAAAATACAAAATAAAATAATATAAATTTTTCTCATGGCGTATATTTTATTCTGTTAAAATCATTTTTTTCGTATCAACCTCTTTGTTATCTGCAACCAAAGAATACAAATACATGCCGGGTTTCAGCTCGCCGCCATAAATGCTGAGGCTGCTTTTACCTCTTTCTGTAATGGTATAGGTTTTCAATAAAGCTCCCTGCATGTCGAATACAAGTATTTTTGCATTTGCAACCTCGCTTACAATTTCAAAACCTATTTCGGTTTTAGCAGTAAATGGATTGGGATTGTTCTGATAAAGTCTGCACGCTTGCGCTGTTGTAGTGTTTGTTACAGAATTTGTATTAAAATCCATACCATCTCCTGTTTTTCCGGTTTCAGGATTCATTAATTTTCCTGTTTTCGTATTTTCGCAACAATCGTTTACGCTTTGTTGCAAGGTTTGTATTTGTGTTTGCTGTTCTTTAATTGCTTCGATTAATAAACCTACTAAATTCTGGTAAGCTACAGCCTTAGTTCCATCGTGCATATTTCTTACAACCTCCGGAACAACAAGCTCAATCTCTTGTGCAATAACGCCTATTTCGAGTGGTTTTTCTGCTTGTGAAATATAAGTATTTTCGTCAGCATTCAGTGCCAGTACTTCATTTTTAAAACGGTAGGTTACGCCTCTTAAATTTAAAACTTTTTGAAGAGCATTTTCAATTGTAGCAATATCTTTTTTCTTGTTTAAGTCGCTCCAATTATAAAAACCGGCAGCAGAACATGCCAATCCATCTCCTCTAACATAAAACTTATCTGCATCATTGTATCTTACTACATAAGTAGTAGAATTTGCCCTGTTTACATCCGATACAACCGCTTTGTTCCAATCTGATGTATGATTAACTTTTGTCCAGAGAGCAACAGCATTTTCAGTGGCTGCATAAATATTTACTTTAGCAACAGTACTTTCATAAGAATCTGCGCCAATTAAAACATTACCATTACCCAATACAGATAATCGAAGCTGCCCCCAAGTAAATATATCAACACCGCCAAAACCGGCAATATATGAGCCGTCATAAGAAGAATATTGCGGTCTGTGAAACCCAAAACCAATTTGATTCAAATATTTGCTGTTATAAGAAAAATCATCACCTGCCGTAAGAATAATACCGGGTGAATTATTATCTGTTGTATTCGCTACAGGTATTTTAACTGAGCCGGCTACGTCTAATTTTGCACTTGGTGTTGCAGTCCCAATCCCAACCTTTCCTGTTCCATTGGTAGATAGAATAAGATGCCCATTTGTATATTCATTGCTTATAGTCATAGTTGAAGACCCGGCTGTACCATAGCCAAAGTAACCTTTTCTTCCAGAACCATAACCTGCTGGATAAAACTGCATATAAGTTGAATTTGTGCCTTCCATGTTCATACTTGCTCCATTGTGTAAAATGTGAATTTTTGTTTGTGGGCTTGTTGTCCCAATACCAATATAACCATAAGCATTTACACGAAACCTCTCAACGCCATTCGTTGAAAAACCCAATTGGTTTGTGCTTGCTAAAAACAAACCTGTATTCGTTTCCGAAGTAAACGAAAAACTAGGAGCAGTAGCATTGCCACTAATTGTTCGTGCGTGTCCTGTAGAAATTACCTGAAATTGGTTGCTACTGCCAACTGAAAGTAAAGCTGATGGCGTTGATGTACCAATTCCAACATTACCACCGCTAATTATTTTTATTTGTGCTTTTAATGTAAAAGCAAACACACACATTGCTGTAAAAACTAAAAATTTTTTCATTGTTGTTTAGATTTAATTGCCCCGAAGTTCCACAGGCTTTTAATTCAGAAGAAATAAAAAGCGTGGAACTGCAGCTTATCTATGTAAGAGGTACTGGTATACCTGATGTACAAATAATACAGTCCACGCCGTTGCCGGCGTACTGCTTATTATTCTTGTACATCTTGAAAATTACCAGTTTTCTTACATAAGAATAAAAGCTAACGCTTTTTATTTTAAAATAGAATTAAATAAAATTTTACTTATTTGAACTAACGCACCCCCTTTCAAATTGGTTTATTATTGCAAATATAAAAATGAATAAAAAGAAACCAAAGAATATTCGATTAAAAATATTATCAAATAAAATGTTTTTCAGTCGAAATTTAACGTGTTATTATTTTGTTTTTAATTTATGAAATGCAGCTCCAAAAAGCATTACTGAACCATTTATGTTTTCAGAGTGCAATAAAATCAAATTTACTATCTTTGCAGCAAATTTTTTACATGAAATTCAAAATTACCATAACAGATAAGAATTCCAGAGCGAGGGCGGGGACTATCAGCACAGACCATGGGGAAATTCAAACACCTATTTTCATGCCTGTTGGAACGGCAGGTTCTGTTAAAGCAGTACACCAGCATGAACTTGTAGAAGATGTAAAAGCGCAGATTATTCTTGGGAATACCTATCATTTGTATTTACGACCGGGAACAACTATTTTACAAGAAGCAGGTGGTCTGCACCGTTTTATAAACTGGGAAAAGCCCATTCTTACTGATAGTGGAGGATATCAGGTATTTTCACTCGCTGCAAACCGCAAACTCACACCTGAAGGCGCAATGTTTCGTTCCCATATTGACGGTTCAAAACATTTGTTCACTCCCGAAAATGTAATGGACACTCAAAGGCTTATTGGCGCAGATATTATGATGGCTTTTGACGAATGCACTCCTTTCCCCTGCGAAAAAAAATATGCAGAAAACTCTATGAAGCTCACACATCAGTGGCTCGATCGTTGTGTGAAACGCTTTGATGAAACCGACCCGCTTTACGGACATTCTCAAACCTTGTTTCCGATTGTGCAGGGAAGTGTTTACAAAGATTTGCGTATGCAGTCTGCTGAAAAAATTGCATCATTACAGCGCGAGGGAAATGCTATCGGCGGCTTGTCCGTAGGAGAACCAGAAGATGTGATGTATGAAATGCTGGATGCAGTAAATCTAATTCTTCCAGAAGATAAACCCAGATACCTTATGGGCATAGGAACTCCGGTAAATATTCTCGAGGCAATAGCTTTGGGCGTAGATATGATGGACTGTGTGATGCCTACACGCAATGGAAGAAATGGTCAGCTTTTTACCAGCGAAGGAACTATAAATATAAAAAATAAAAAGTGGGAAAATGATTTTTCAGCAATAGATCCGAATAGCGTTTCGTTTGTTGATAGTGTTTATTCCAAAGCTTATCTGCATCATCTTGTGAAAGCACAGGAAATTCTGGCTTTGCAAATTGCAAGCATTCACAATCTGGCATTCTATCTTTGGCTTGTTGGAGAAGCGCGAAAACACATCATTGAGGGAGATTTTGCTGAATGGAAAAATTGTATGGTAATGAAGTTGGGGAGAAGAATATAGTTTAATTAGGAATTAAGAATTACGAATTAAGAGAGCAATCCTGTGAGGTATCGCGGGTGGAATTGTGCGAAAGTTATCCCTGAAGGCAGGCTCACAGGTTTGCAAAGAAGAGATATACGAATGTCGAATTCCGAATATGAAGATTTTGAGGGACTCTTTTTAAATTAAAAATTTGTTGAGAAGTAAGTATAATTTTTTATGAGAATACAATCAGAAAAAATACAATTAAAAAAAATATGAATTTCTTATCCTTAATCTATTATTTTACATTACCCTTATCACGCAAACCTGTGAGGATAGCCTCCGCACTTTTCTGCACACAATACCTCACAGGATTGCAACATCCTATTTCTACTACTAAACCCTTAATCCACTTTTTACCATTACTTTTATCACGCAAACCTGCGAGGATACCCTACGCACATTCCTGCGCACAATACCTCACAGGATTGCAACATCCTACTCCTACTCCTACTCCTACTCCTACTCCTACTCCTACTCCTACTCCTACTCCTACTCCTACTCCTACTCCTTAATCCTTAATCCTTAATCCTTAATCCTTAATCCTTAATCCATAATCCATAAATTATCTATCAAACCCCTTGAAAAAATTAGACCTCTATATAATTAAAAAATTCCTTGGCACTTTTTTCTTTGCCATAGCATTAATAATTTCTATTGCCATAATATTTGATATATCAGAACAATTAGAAGATTTTATTCAGAAAGAAGCACCTCTGAAAGAAATCATTGTTGATTATTATCTTAATTTTATTCCCTATTTCATTAACCTGTTCAGTCCTCTTTTTGTTTTTATTTCTGTAATTTTCTTTACTTCAAAAATGGCTTATAATTCTGAACAAATAGCCATTCTTACAAGCGGTGTAAGCTTTCGCAGACTTATGTACCCTTATTTTTATTCTGCCCTTTTTCTCGCTATATTTTCATATACACTCGGTAACTTTGTAATTCCTCAGGCAAATAAAATACGGTATGAATTTCAAAAGCGTTACATCTGGAATGTTGCGCATAATGACGACCGGAATATCCATAAACAGGTTGCTCCCGGAACATATATTTATATGGATAGTTACAATGCCCAACAAAAAACAGGGTATCAGTTCACCATAGAAAAATTTGAAAACGGAAAATTAACTTCAAAACTTTTGTCTGAATTTGTTGTGTTCGACTCTGTTAATGGAAAGTGGCAGGTAAATAATTATTATATAAGGCATTTATATGATAACAGAGAAGAACTTGTTCGGGGTACCAGATTAGATACGACACTGAACCTGCGACCGGAAGAATTTACCCGTAGAAACGAAGAAGTTGAAGCCCTCGACTATTTTGAACTGAATGATTATATTGAAGAACAACAAATGAAAGGCGCATCAAAAGTTGTGGTTTATTTGGTTGAGAAATATAAAAGAATGGCCTTTCCTTTTTCAACATTTATTTTAACATTGATTGGGGTTTCTGTAGCCTCTCGGAAAGTGCGCGGTGGAGTCGGACTTCATATTGGAATCGGACTTTCGATAAGTTTCACATATATACTTTTCATGCAGGTATCCTCTACTTTTGCGATAAACGGAAATATGAATCCCATCATTGCTGTGTGGATACCGAATATCTTATACCTGTTTTTGGGGATATTTTTATACAAAAAAACACCCAAATAGAGTCTGCTTACAAAGTCCGATTTTTGTATTTCGGTAAGTGGTATAGTGAGGATATTTTTATCGCAAACATGCTTGTATGCACTTTAAAAAACATATTGAATGAAACCATTTACTCCTATAATATTTCAGATATAAATTTGATATACAACAAAACCATTGATATGAGTAAATTTACTAATGGAATCTATTTCGTATATATTAAAACAGGCAGCTCGGGATATTTTAAAAAAATAATACTCAACAAAACAGTATTCGATTGTAGCATTTATTAAGCAATCCGGTAAAGCAGCCCATGTTCGATAATATGAGCCGCTTTTGTTTTATCATATTTCTTTTTTCATTATACTTGCATTAATAAATGCTTGCGAATCCTAATGATGGGAAAAAATAATTTATATTTAATTTTATTGCTATTTTGGCTATTTGCTTTTTTTGAATCTCATGCGCAGGAAAAAGGAGTGCTGTGCGACTCTTCGTATGCCCCTCAAGCTATTTTAGCAAATGTGAACCCTGTTTGTATTTCCAGTAATACCGTGCAACTAACATTACAAGGCGGCATTATTCAGGGAGACGCACAATGGAAATGGTATGCTGATTCATGCGGCGGAGTTCCTGTTGATTCAGGCTCAACTATAATACAAACACCTGCTATAACTACAAACTATTTTGTCCGGGCAGAAGGATCATGCAATACGACTGTATGTGTTTCTATCACAATAACGGTTTTTAATTCTCCTCCCGTATTGTCTGTTACAAATCCTGAAGCTGCCTGCGCTCCGAATGTAATTGATATTACAGCATCTGCTGTTACCCAAAACAGTACCGGCATACATGAATTATTTTATTACAGCGATTCAAATCTCACACAGGCAATTGCTTTTCCCGATAGTATTACAACAGGAGGTATCTATTTTATTAACGCTGTCAATGCATGCGGAGAAGATACGGCTTCGGTTCTTGTTTATATTAATGATGCTCCCCCTGATTTATCAGTAATAGATGAAAAACACAGTTGCTATCCGCAGCCTGTTGATATTACAGATACTGCGATAACGTCCGGAAGTACGGGGATTATCGAACTCACATACTGGAGCGATTATTTCATGACAATTCCTTTGACAAATTCAGACTCTATTCTCATAACAGGAACGTATTATGTTCGTGCTGTTAATGGCTGTGGCATTGATGCTGATTCAATAAAAGTTTTTGTTTATACTGATGTCCCCATTTTGATTGTTACGAATCCGACACCCGTTTGTATGCCTTTGACTGTAAACATAACATTAGCTTATACAACCTTTGGAAGCCAACAGGTACAAAGCCTTTCTTACTGGACAGACAGTGCTTGTACCGCTGCGCTTGCAACACCCGGTCAAATTACTGTTGGAGGGACTTATTACATAAAAGCTGAAAACACATGTGGCAGTACAGTAAAACCAGTAATTGTCAATATTCACAACTTACCCCCTCTCCTGCTAATTTCAAACCCTGCTCCTGTTTGTTCTCCTGATAAAATTGACTTAACACAGGCTTCCATTACAACCGGCAGTTTAAGAGTTGCAGCCCTTTCTTACTGGAATGATTCTTTGCAAACGTCTCCTTTGCTTGAACCTGATTCCGTAACAACATCCGGTATTTATTTTATTAAAGCAGAAAATGGTTGTGGGTTTGATATTGAACGGGTACAAACAATGGTCTACGAAGCGATTCCTATATTACAAACGTTTAATCCCCCCGCTTCCTGTGATTCTCTTCCTGTTGACATAACAGATGCAAGTATTATTCAGGGAAGCAGTAATTATAGTTCTCTCAGTTATTGGGAAGACTCACTCTTTTCTGTGCCTGTTCAAAATCCATTGCTGGTGCAATATTCCGGTTATTATTATATCAAAGCAGAAAATGCTTGCGGAAGCATAAAAAAACAAATATTTGTCAGCATAACGGCTCCGCTTCGCCTTCACGACAGCATAGCTCCTGCTTCGTGTATTGATAATTCTGACGCGAAAGTAAGGCTTAATGTAAGCGGTGGAACTTCTCCGTATTCTATCGAATGGAATGGTGCAGCGATTACAGATACTTTTATAACCGGATTAAAAGCAGGCTTGTATGATGTTTATGTTTCTGATGTAAATAATTGTGAAAAAGAATTTACTGTACAGGTTACAGAAATAGCCATTCCATGTTTTTTTATTCCAAATGCGATTACTCCCGATGGAGATGGTAAAAACGATTTGTTCGTTATCAGAGGTATTGAAGCATTTGCAAATAATGAATTAATTGTTTTTAACCGGAACGGAAATAAGATTTTTTCTGCTTCCCCCTATTTAAACACATGGGGCGGAGCATCTGATGTAAACGGACAAATTGTTCAAAATGGAACTTATTTTTATATCCTGAAATTGGGCAATGTGGAAAATACAGAATATTCTGGTTATATTGAGGTTTTAAAATGAAGTCGGAAGCTGGAAGTCAGAAGCTGGAAGTCAGAAGTCAGAAGTTGGAAGTCGGAAGTTGGAAGTCAGAAGTCAGAAGTTGGAAGTCAGAAGTCAGAAGTTGGAAGTCGGAAGTTAGAAGTCAGAAGTTGGAAGTCGGAAGTTGGAAGTCAGAAGTTGGAAGTCAGAAGTTGGAAGTCAGAAGTCAGAAGTTGGAAGTCGGAAGTTAGAAGTTAGAAGTTGGAAGTTAGAAATTGGAAGTCGGAAGCCAGAAGATAGAAGTCGGAAGTTGATGCAACTTCGTGCTTCGTGCTTCGTGCTTCCGACTAATAAAAAATAGTTTGCACCAGATAAGTTATTAAGTAACGAATGAAGAAATTTTTAATACATATTCTTTTTTTAATTTTAATTCTGTCAGCAAAAGCACAGGAGCCGGCGGCTTTTCATCAGTTGTTTCCGGCGCAGCATATTCTTAACCCTGCAACCAATGGAGTAAGAAATAGTATCAATGGTTATTTGTTGTACCGGAGTCAGTGGACAGGAATATCAGGAGCGCCTCAAACGCAAGTGCTGCATGTGAATGCGCCAATACGAGCCTATAAAATCGGAATAGGTTTTTCTGTCGTTCATGAACAGATAGGAATGAGAAATGTTACGGATATCAGCGCTGCTTTTTCTTACAATGTAAAGACAGGCAACACAGGGAAACTTGCATTCGGATTAAAAGCCGGGTTAAAAAATAATACATTCAATACATCAAAAGCAAAACTCAGCGATGATAGCGATGCTCTATTTAATAATCAGGAAGCGTCAATATTATTTCCCGATTTTGGTTTTGGCTGCTATTATTTCAGTAAAAAATTATATGCAGGTTTATCAATGCCATCTTTGTTTTCATACCGTTTTGCAACATCAGGAGCAATGAGTTCCGGCATTGAAAAACAAGCATCACTATATTTTCATTCGGGTTATTTTTATTCTGTTTCTCAAAATTGTGTGCTAAAACCTGAAATGCAATTATTCTATAATCAGGCTACATCTATAAATGCGCAGGTAAATGCCAACTTAATATTTAAAGATAAATTCACAATCGGCGCCGGGTATCAGACATCTAAAGCCATCTCTTTTATTACAGAATTGAATCTGAAACCCTATTTGATTATCGGGTATGCTTATAGTTATAATTTCGGCTGGCTAATGAATGTGCAGACAGGCACACATGAAATCCGTCTTGCAATGGATTTTGGATTAGAAACAAAAAAAATACCTTTGTTAAATACAATCCGTGACTTTTAAAAATTCAATATGCAAAAATTGCGTTTTATATATATTATTATTTCCCTTTTGCTCATTATACAGGATGTATTTGCTCAGACTGATGAGAATGAAGTCAAGGCAGAAGTCTTTTATAACGCGGGCGATTTTCATGGAGCACTGCATTATTATAAAGCCTTTTCTTCGCGCACATCAAATCTCTCCGATTTTTCAAAAATAAAAATGGCCAATTGTTTTTATTTCACAAGAGATTATATTTCTGCATTGGAACTATTAAAAAAAATGGATGAAAATTTTATTCCCGATTCTGTGCTGGTATATTTTGCAAAGAGTTTAATCTATAAAGAAGAGTACGAGAGAGCAATAGCTGTATTAGAAAAAGCCAAAATCAAAAGCTCGAAAAATAAAATGATTGATGTGTATATCGAAAATTGTAACTGGGCACAAAAAAATAAAAATGAAACAGCAAATTATAAGGCAGAAAAAACGGAAATCATCAACATCGGTCAGTCTTTCGGCACACAGTTCTATGACAAAGGGCTTGTGTTTTCTACAGCTTTGGATGAAGGCAAAGATTATCTGAACAATTATAAATTTGCAGACAATGCGGGTCGTGCTTTTAAAAAATTATATTACGCTTCTTATAACGATGGAAAAACAGGAAAGCCTGTATTGTTTGCTTCTGGATTAAAATACGATTATCATCAGGGGGGGATATCTTTTTCGGCAGATTATAAAACCATGTACTTTTCAGAAAATGTAATTGTAAATAACAAAAGCGTTTTTAAAATTTATAAAGCGGAGAAAAAAAATAATAAATGGGTAAACAAGCAGGAGTTGAATATTAACAGTAATGAATATTCATGCGCCCAACCGACTGTTTCGTATGATGGATCACAATTGTATTTTGTTTCAGATATGCCGGGTGGTCAGGGAGGGAAAGATATTTATGTATCAAAAAAAGAAGGAACAAAGTGGGGCGCTCCTGTGAATCTTGGAGAAAAAATAAATACCAAGGGCGATGAAGTTTTTCCGTTTGTAAACAAAAATGGAATCTTGTATTTTTCATCGGATGGGCATCCCGGTTTTGGCGGACTTGATATTCAGACTGCTGTGTGGGGTAATAACGAGTGGGTATTACTGAAAAACCGCATGAAGCCTTTTAACTCTTCAGCAGATGATTTTGCTATGGTCAGCAGTTTTGAAGACCCCTCACAAATTCTGCTTTCCTCGAATAGAGAAGGCAACGGACAGAACGATTTTATTTACCGTCTAATCAAACTGGCAGTCCTAAACGATACAATTCGCGGTATAATTAAAAATGCTGTTACAGGTTATGTGATTCCCGAAGCTGCGGTATTTTTATCGTCAGATACCCTACAGACAGATACCATAGCTTCGTCTAAAACAGACATCAATGGAGCATATATGCTTGTATTTCCAAAGCAAGATGAATCTGTATTTCGTCAGAATCTGTACATTATTGCTTCCGGTGAAAATTTCGACAAACAGATTATGAAAATTGATGCTTTGGATTTTGAATCTCACAAAGGCGTTACAAAAAAGCACAATTTCACAATGAAAGACAAACCAAAGAAAAAACAGAAGCCTCGTTCTATTAGTGGTGTTATTAAAGATGCTCTTACGGATAAAAATCTTAAAGGCGTTTCTGTTTTCGTTTTGGTTGACGAATTAACCGGAGATACATTGGCTTACACAATCACAAATGATGCTGGGGAGTATAATTTAACAATCCCGCAATTAGCCTATAATGAAGAAAAAAAAGAATTGCTGTTTGTTATAGAGCGAGAGGGGTATGAAAAGAAAACCATCAATATTACAGAAGATTTTTATGAGTCAGACAAACCCTTTATTCCAGATTTTGATGTGAGCATGAAAATTGAAATCAAAAAAGAAATGGTCATTGAATTTCACAATATTTATTTTGATTATGGAAAAGCGGATCTGAATGCCCCTTCAATAGAAGTGCTGGAAAGGATAGTGAAGGTCATGCAGGAAAATAACACAATGTCTATTGAATTAAGCGCACATACCGACAGTCGTTCAGACTCTGAATCCAATAAAAAATTATCTCAAAAAAGAGCTGATAATGCTCGGGATTATTTAGTTTCAAAAGGTATTCCTGTCAATCGCATTGTGGCAAAAGGTTATGGTGAATCTCAACTCAGAAATCATTGCAAAGATGGCGTTACGTGCAGCGAAGAAGAACATGCTGTAAATAGAAGAATTGAAGTTAAAGTTTTGTAGAATGGAATCGGCAGTCGGCAGTCGGCAGTCAGCAGTCAGC
>Ga0208373_1001057_pt1 | contig 39756 bp, 45 predicted proteins | sample RifOxyC2_FD_184036 | JGI IMG/M metagenome (GOLD analysis project Ga0208373, IMG submission 184036) | Soil microbial communities from Rifle, Colorado - Rifle Oxygen_injection C2 (SPAdes) | ecosystem: Environmental > Terrestrial > Deep subsurface > Rock core/Sediment | place: Rifle, Colorado...
CAACTTATAGAACAACTTATCGTCTTACTACAAGCACAACTGCCTCGGAATTAGATTAAGTATAGTAAGATAGAAGAGATAATATGGAGTGGAAATTTGACAGCACGGGATTTAAATTTGTCGTAAAATTTATTGGGCAATTGGTTCTACTTTATTTTCTGACCTCATTTTTGTCTAATTTTGTTTTTTCTAATATTTATGAAAATAGAGAATATGTTTCAGAAAATAGGCGTGAGAATCTGGCGGCAGTCATAAGTCAAGAAATTCTGCCGGATAAAAAACAACAAACTGTTGTTTTAGGATTTGTGGGCGATATCATGCTCGACAGGGGAGTTGAGGATGTGGTTTTGTCAAATGGCGGTGGTGATTTTAAATTTGTCTTTAATCGTGCTGAAGAAGAATTAAACAGCATCGATCTTTTAATTGGAAATCTGGAGGGTCCGATTTCTTCGAGAGGAAAAAATGTCGGGTCCGCATATTCTTTTAGAATGGACACAAGAGTTGTTGGGGGCCTGAAATTCGCCGGATTTGACGCCATGTCCGTTGCAAATAATCATAGCGGGGACTGGGGGAAGGAAGCTTTTTCTGACACGCTTTCGATTTTGAGAGAAGCGAATATAATTCCAGTCGGCGCGACAACGAGTCCCGAGATTTTTGAAGTAAAAGGATTGAAATTAGGATTACTCGCATTTAGTGATTTTCCCGGACTTGGCATTCGTGCCGATGATGAAGTTGTGGAAAAGAGCGTTTCAGAAGCAAGGGGCGCGGCCGACTTTGTTGTTGCGTACTTCCATTTTGGAGATGAATACCAAAAAGAACCTTCGCTACGTCAGATTAAGCTTGCAAAAATAGCTATCGACGCGGGCGCCCGTCTGGTCGTCGGTAGCCATCCCCACGTTACCCAGGGTATGGAAAAATACAAAGAAGGTTATATTTTCTATAGTCTGGGCAATTTCGTTTTTGACCAATATTTTTCAGATGAAACCATGCGCGGATGGTTATTGAAAGTCTCGGTTGAAAGTAATGGTGAAGTCTCCGACCTTGAACTTTGCGATGTATTTATAAATTCCCTTTTCCAACCGGTGATTCTTCCTTGTCAATCTGTATTGAATTTTTGAAACTGCAAGGCCTTGCCTTGTAGAGCTACTCTCGTAGCTTAGTTTCGTTGTTGTAATTGATCCAATCCAATATTTCATTCTCAAAATGCCTTTTGGAGGGGAAGTAGTTGGGAAATTCCCTGCGGTTCAAAATTGCCTTTTCCGGACGATTTTCCCCCAGATAGTCAAGAAAGCTTGAATAAGCGTATTTGTTTAAGAAATTAAGAACACGCTTTTTATCACCAAGTCCGTCTTCTTTCCAGTCTGGATAGATCAGCTTCACAGGATTTAGATGAATATATGAGAAGACATACTTAAGATACCTGTCGTTCCCAAGATGTTCAGCTTTGAACTTTCCTTCAAAGAGGCTTCCTGTACGCTCATATCTGATGTTGTAGTACATCGTATATGCCGTCAGGAGTTTCTGCATAAACTTGCTTGCGCCGCTTTCACCGTTCTGTTTGATAATGATATGGAAATGGTTGGGCATCTGGCAATATGCTCCTATGGATACCAATCTGTTTCCGCGCTCCACCTCATAAACATTTTTTATTGTCTCAAGACGAAAGTTTTTATCGGAGTTTGCAAGGTATAGTAGCTTTTTAAAACGCTCATAATCATTACGGTCATGAAAGATCTCACGCTTACTATTTCCGCGACTATAGATGTGATAGCACTCGTCTTGGACGAGAGGAACTTTTCTAATACTCATTTTTAAATTATACCACAACAAAAATCTACTCAACAAGGCCTTGCCTTGCAGGAGAACTTGATTTTGCCTTGTCATTCTGTATTTAATTTTTAAACAGCCCCGTCCCGCGTAAGCGGGACGGGGCTGGGTGTCTATAAGCCGAATTCTGTGCCAGTTTTGCTCACCGAAGGTGTTGCAAAACTGAGCACCCTTCCGTAGCATTAGCGAAGGAGGGTTTGTCCCCCTACGCCAAGGCTTCGGCGGGACACTCAATTTTGTAGTCACCTGCGGTGAACAAAATTGGTGATAGTTATTTATCTGTGATTCTAATCACTTAGAACCTATAGCGGCACTCCCCTCCCCAGTTTGAAAAAATTGGGGAGGGGCACGGCCTTGCATTCGGGTAAGAATTTTGCCGTTTCAGCCGGACTTAACCGGATCGTTTCTGTTCGCATCTCTAGGATTGCTCCCGACAGGCATTACCTGCTACTCTTTTGTGAAATTGCACATGTGCGATATCTCACAATGAATGTTCGGACTTTCCTCTCCGACGTTACGTCGGAGCAACTACCCGACACCTTCCTCATTATATGCTAGAATACAAACATTAACAAGTTTCCAATTTAAAAGTTTTTATTATGTCACAAACTCACAAAGTTAGTTTTCTTGTCGTTCTTGCTCTTCTATTTCTGTTACCGATATTCTTTATCCCCGGAGGAGCGCTTAATTTGGAGGTTGCCAAGTCGGCTCTCTTTTCCTTCGGTATTATTGTCGCGGTTCTAGTTCTTCTCTTTGAAATCTGGCAAGAAGGAAAGTTGGATATCCCGTGGCATCCGTTTATTTTTACGGTTGCTCTTTTGCCTTTAATTTATGTTCTCTCCGCTCTATTGAGTACTCCCTCATCGCTTTCATTGTTAGGTTACAATTTTGAAGCTGGCACTTTCGGCTTCATGCTTCTCGGTTCCGTTGTCTTGATACTTGCGTCAATAATCTTTTCAGATACCTTGCGTGTTCTACAGGCCTTGGGAGTTTTCCTTATCTCAGTTTTGATTATAACCCTCTTTGTCATCATCAAAATATTTTTTGGCGGCGATGTAATGGTTTGGGGTAATTTCCTCACTAAAACAAGCAATCCCATCGGTAATTGGACCGATTTGGCGGTTTCTTTCGGCCTTCTGTCCACTATCACGACTTTGGCGATCGGTATGATTCCGATGAAGTTCTCCTTCAGAGTTCTAGCTTATGTCGCTTTTGTGCTCGGAGTAGTTATGCTTGTCATCATTAATTTTTTCACCGCGTTTGTTTTGACTTTCATTGTTTCCGTTTTTCTTTTTATTTATTTTTCCAGAGTAGAAAAAGATTTCTTCAACACCGCCACCCCGACATATTCTGCGTTGACAAATTTTATGTTAAGACCGACTTTCCTACCGGCCGTGCTCGGTCTTATTTCCCTGATATTTCTTATCAATCCGACCATCTCCGCGACTCAAGGCACGTTAGGTGATGTAATATCGAAGGCCGTCAAAATTCAAAATATTGATGTGCGACCCTCACTGTCGGCCACCTTAAATATTTCCAAAGCGGTGCTTTCTCAAGACGGGCTTCTTGGTTCCGGTCCCAACACTTTTGATCGAGATTGGCTTATTTATAAGTCGGTTGATGTAAACACTACACCTTTTTGGGCCGTTGCCTTTCCTTTTGGTATTGGATTTATACCAACGCAGATAGCCACCACTGGTCTCGTTGGTTCTGCTTTGTGGATAGCCTTTTTTGTGCTTTTTACTCTTGTGATATTTAGGGTCTTAAACCATTTACCAGAATCCCGAGATGAACGTTTTGCGCTAATTTCCACTCTTCTGTTGGCTATTTTACTGTGGCTTTCGAGTTTTCTTTATACTCCTTCAGGGACAATGTTAATGCTTGCTTTTATTTTTTCCGGAATTTTTATGGCCGTTGTCAGACAGAATAGGGCAGTTTCTTCTCGCGGTCTTAATCTTAATCAAAATACACAGGTTCGCCTTATTTCAACTGCGCTTATGGCGGTGATCGCGCTTGGCGCTCTTGGATTGGGTTGGGTGGGCTTCAATAGAACGGCCTCAGTTTTATATTTCCAGAAAGCTGTTGATCTTTCCAATGTCGCAGGGACCTCTCTCGTGGAAATAGAAAGGCAACTTGAGAAGGCAATAAAATTTTCTGCCACAGATAAATATTATATTGCGCTTTCGCGTATCAACTTTGCCAAGGCTCAAGTGGCCGCATCTGCTATCACAGGTACTCCAGAAGAGAATAAGACTAACTTCGAAGACGCTTTAAGAAAAAGTATTGGCGCAGCCCGATCTGCTGTTAATATAAATCCAGCTGGTTATGATAACTGGGTCGCTCTCGGCATGATTTATGGCGCGCTGATATCCCCGCCGCTCTCGGTTGAGGGGGCCTACGAAAATGCTCAATTTGCTTACTCCGAGGCGCGCTTAAGAAATCCCGCTAATCCCGCATTGTTACTGTTACTCGCGAGACTTGAACTTAGCCGCGACGACAAAGAAACCGCCCGTTCGTTTATCAGGAGATCCCTAGCTCTTAAGGAGGACTATGCCGATGCTTATGTTTTTCTTGCTCAGTTGGAAATTCAAGATGGAAATACGACTGGCGCCATTGCTTCTGCCGAAAAATTAGCTGTCTTGATGCCCGACAACCCCGGTATCTATTTTGAATTGGGTTTGTTGAAATATTCCAATAAAGATTACAATGGCGCTCTGGAGGCCTTTAAATTGGCATTGGTGTCAGCGCCCAATTATGCCAATGCCAAATATTATCTCGGTTTGGCTCTGATTCAGCTTGGACGATGGGATGAAGCCCAAGCGGAGTTTGAAGCTCTCTTAATTACTAATCCGGACAGTGAAGAAGTTCGCGCCGTGCTCGAGTCCTTACGTCAAAAATCAAGTTCGCTTTAGTCACCAATGGTTCGGAAGATTCTCGGATTTCTTTATAGAGAAACAAACACGATTAATCAGGCGGCTCTCTTATTGGGTCTATTTGCTTTTTTGTCTCAAGTTCTCGCCTTTTTGCGAGACAGACTCTTGGCACATATCTTCGGTGCGGGATCGGAACTTGATATTTATTATGCCGCCTTTCGAATCCCGGATCTGATCTTTGTGGCGGTGGCTTCGGTCGTTTCGCTCTCGGTTCTCATCCCTTTCATCATTGAGGAAGAGAGTCGCGGGCCGGAGGCGTTGCGGAGTTTTATTAACGACATTTTCTCTTTCTTCTCGGTCCTTATTATCATCATCTCGGGTCTGGCTTTTTTTCTCATGCCCGTTGTCTCGAAAATATTATTTAAGGGTTTTTCTGACGCGACTCTTACTGAAGTCATCTTTATCTCTCGCATTTTGCTTCTTTCGCCGATCCTCCTAGGTTTTTCAAATTTGCTTGGTTCTTTAGTGCAGGCCTATAATCGGTTTACCATCTATGCTCTCGCTCCGCTTTTCTATAATGCCGGTATTATTATCGGCATTATATTTATTGCCACTCGTTTGGGGATTGTGGGTGTTGCCGTCGGAGTTATCATGGGTGCGGGCTTACACGCCTTAGTACAAGTGCCGTTTATAGTTAGGCAAGGTCTTTTACCTAGGTTTTCTTTCAAATTTAATCCCGCCCTTATTGCTCGGGTGGTGAAAATTTCTCTGCCTCGCACCTTTACTCTTTCAATGAGCGCCATCTCCATGATTTTTTTAGTTTCTCTGGCCTCTCTAATGTCTGCGGGTTCAATTTCCGTTCTCTCGCTTTCTTTCAATCTTCAGTCTGTGCCGCTTTCCATCATCGGCGTCTCATATTCTCTGGCGGTGTTTCCGACTCTCTCCAGACGTTTCAGGGAAAATAATTTCAATGCTTTCAAAGAGCAGATGATGGTGACTGCCCGTTTTATCATCTTTTGGTCCTTGCCTCTTTCAGCGCTTTTTATTGTTTTGCGCGCGCAAATCGTGAGAGTTGTTCTTGGTTCGGGTCTTTTTAGTTGGGATGACACTCGCTTAACTGCAGCTAGTCTGGCTCTCTTTGCTCTCTCATCAATATTCCAATCCCTTCTGCTCTTGTTTATAAGAGGCTTTTATTCAGCCGGTTTTACTAAGACACCGTTCTTTATCAATCTTATTTCGACGCTTATTTTGCTCTCAGGCGCCTGGGGTCTGGTCCAAATATTCTATCTGTCAGAAGACTTTCGCTATTTTATCAGCGCGCTTCTGAAGGTGGAGGATCTGCCGGATACCGCTGTTTTAATGTTGCCGTTGGGTTTCTCAATCGCCGTAATCATTAATGGTTGTATCCACTGGTTGGCGTTTGAGAGATTATTCAACGGCTTCTCACGCGGGATTGTTCAGACTGTCTTCGAATGCTTGTGGGCATCCGTTGTTGTCGGCGCGGTTGCTTACGTCGGACTCAATATCTTCGCAATCTTTATCAACACAACCTCTCTTCTCGGTATTTTTTTGCAAGGTTTTCTATCGGGTTTCGTGGCTATTGGCGCGGGTATTGTAATTCTTTTTATTTTGAAAAGCAAGGAACTCTTTGAGATTTGGAATGTGGTTCATGGTAAATTCTGGAAAACAAAAGTAATTGCCGCCGATCCTGAAATCGTGTAAGGTTGTTCTTATAATTAATATGGACAACATTAGGAATTTCTCAATTATTGCTCATATTAATCATGGCAAGTCCACTTTAGCGGATCGGATGCTTGAATTGACCGGTACGATAGAAAAGCGAGAGATGCGCGAACAGGTGCTTGATTCTATGGAGCTGGAACGTGAGCGTGGTATTACCATAAAAATGCAACCCGTTCGCATGATGTATAAGGAATACATTCTCAACCTGATTGATACTCCGGGGCACATAGATTTCTCGTACGAGGTTTCGAGAGCTCTTCGTGCCGTGGAGGGTTCAATACTTTTGGTAGATGCCACCCAAGGAGTGCAGGCTCAAACACTAACCACTTTAGAAATGGCCGAATCCGTCGGGCTCAAGATTATTCCTGTTGTCTCAAAGATAGATTCTCCTCTGGCTCGCGTAGGAGAGGCGCGAGATGAGATCTCCAGACTACTGAAGGTTAAACAGGAAGATGTCTTATTGGTGTCTGGTAAAATCGGAGAAGGAGTTTCAGAGCTTCTGGGTGAGATTGTCAGGCGTGTACCGGCGCCTGCTCACGGTCAGAGAGGAAAATTCGCGACCGCCGGTACCGCCTTCCAATCTCTGGTGTTTGATTTTAAATATTCGAATCATCGGGGGGTAATTGTTTTTGTGCGTGTTTTTAATGGTTCCGTAAATCGGGGTGATAAATTAAAGTTTAAAGTGGCCGGTAAGGTATTCCAGGCGCTTGAGGTGGGTTTTCTTACTCCGACGGAGAAGGAGGCTCATCAAATATCATCTGGGGAAATAGGATACATTGTTACTGGTATTAAAGAACCCGGTATCGTCTCCGTGGGAGATACGGTTTCTTCTTTACTTGACACATCTGAACCCCTCTCTGGTTATGAAAAATCTCGACCAGTGGTCTGGGCTTCTATTTATCCGGAAAGTCAACCCGCCTCGACTCGCGGCCGCTCGCCCGCTTCGCCGAATCGAGGCGAGTCGACGCGAGGCGGGGATGATTTTGTTTTATTGCGCCAGGCTCTTTTGAAATTACGTTTATCGGATTCCGCTTTTTCTTTCGAAGAAGAATCTTCTGGAGTGCTTGGCAGGGGTTTCCGCGCCGGCTTTCTTGGCATGCTTCATCTTGAGATTATTACCGAAAGATTGAGACGCGAATTTAATCTACCTTTAGTCATAACCTTGCCCAGTATTACTTATAGAATCATATCTAAAAATGGCGATGAAAATTATATCTATACTCCATCCTTTTTTCCAGAAGACCATCTGATTAATTCTGTTTGGGAACCTTGGGTGAGGGCCACCATTATTATTCCACCAGAGTTTATTAGTTTGATCATTCAACTGCTCTATGAATTTGAAGCGGAACTGGGAGAAACAAAAGATTTTAGCAATGAACGAATGTCGCTTGTTTTCGAGATGCCGCTTCGAGAACTTATGCGAGGTTTCTTTGACAAACTTAAGAGCGCGACATCCGGTTTTGGTTCCATTTCTTACTCTATTGTTGGTGAGAGACCGGCCGATGTCACTCGTTTGGATATTCTAATTACAGGTGAAGTGGTGCCAGCTTTTACCAAAGTAATTTCGCGTCGGCAAGTGGAAACAGAATCCGAATCGAGTGTGGAGAGATTGGCCGCCATATTACCCAGACAAATGTTTACTCTCAAGATCCAAGCGAAAGCGATGGGTCGTATTACCGCCTCGCGCACCCTAAGCGGTATGAGGAAAGATGTTACTCAGCACATGTATGGTGGGGACATTACCCGTAAAATGAAGCTTCGTGAGAAACAGAAAAAAGGTAAAAAGAAAATGAAAGAACGCGGGAAGGTTCATATTCCTCAGGACGTTTTTCTTAAAATGGTTTGCAACGGTTAACTCCGATTTCTAGAAGAATGGCGAATAAAGAAGGATCATGCTTAAAATAATCAGGACGGAGAGTCCCATCCAGATCATTTTCACTTTCTTTTTGTGTCTTCTATTGAACAACATGTCGTCATGTTACCATAAGGACAGCCCTTTTTCATTCACATGAGAACACTAGAAAAAAAACAGAGAATCAGACGGGTCATTTATTCCGTGCCCTCGCTTATTGTCTTATTAATTATCACTATTTTTCTGGTTAGAGGGGCCTTTGGAGTATTGATCAAAGAAAGAGAAAGCGGGAAAGATTCTAGGAACATGAAAGACGAAATAAACACTCTGGTTACTCGTGAATCGGAACTCAAAGAGAGAATTCATCGTCTCGAGACCGAAGAAGGGATGAAAAATGAGATTAGAGAAAGGTTTAATGTAACGCAAGAAGGCGAGTTTGTTGCGGTTATCGTGGATGATCGCGGAATTTCCACTTCAACTGATGACTCAATGTTACCGTGGTATAGAAAATTTTTGAATGTTATAATTTCGTTCTATGAATACTGACGGAAAAAAAGTGGAGATTTACTCAACAGAAAGTTGTCACTTTTGCCATATGGCTAAGGAGTTTTTCGCTGCCCATAATATTCCTTTCACTAATTATAATGTTGGTACCGATATGGCAAAAAGAAAGGAAATGATGGAAAAAAGCGGTCAGCTTGGGGTGCCGGTGATAATTATTGATGACAACGATATGATTATTGGTTTTGACAAGAACAAGCTCTCAGACTTACTCGGTGTTTCGGCGTAAATAATGGTGCCGCGGGGGTGAATTGAACACCCGACGCCTACCTCTTCAGGGTAGCGCTCTACCACTGAGCTACCGCGGCATATTTCGCTAACGTGTAATATTAATCAGTTCTCTCAAGCCATTATAATTTTCCATTGCTTGTTCCAAAAATGGTTGGAGATAAAGATATCCGGCTACTAATGGGACAATTATTATGGCAATTTTTATGAATCCCCAAAGGACAGCCCATCTGACCCTGCGTTGTAACTTACGCAGTATCTGATTATTTTCTTCTGAAAGTTTCAAGGTGCGTTCCAGTAGCACTTTTTCTTCAGGATTCATCCCGTTAGAAGTTAAGGTAATAATCCATGTCTTTTTATAGAATCACCACTTTATAAGTCGACGGGACTTCTAACGGGATTCATAGATAAGAATTATAGCAAAATATCGGCATTTTTCAAATTTTATGTTATATTCTTTGCACTTGCCGCTGTAGTTCAACGGATAGAACAGCGCCGTCCTAAGGCGTTAATGCAGGTTCAATTCCTGCCAGTGGCATAAGGTATAAGGCGCTTCTTTCTTGACGTTTGTATTACAATGTAATACAATGGGAGTATGAGAAATATTATAACGATATCCATTCCTTCCTCGGTAAAAAAGAGTGTGGATAATATCATGAAGGAAAATAAATATGCTTCAGTTAGCGAGCTTTTTCGCGACGCCATGCGTTCACTTGAGGATGCTAATTTGGTGAAAAGTATCATGGAAAGCGAAATAGAATTTGCCGCCGGCAAAGGTAAAAAACTTCGTTCCTTGAAAGATCTGATGTAGATATACATGGAAATTGAATACTCCCCCAAATTTTCCAGACAGTTTAAGAAGTTACCCAAAGCAGTTAAAGAACATGCTGTGATTTGTGAGAAACTATTCCGTAAAAATCCTTTTGACCCAAAACTGAAAACGCACAAACTGCACGGAACCATGAGAGAATACTGGGCTTTTTCCATTTCATATTCTTATCGTATCGGTTTTACTTTTCTTGATAGGAATCTGGTCAGATTTCATTCAGTTGGAACTCACGATATTTATGAAAAAAAGTCCTAGCGTTCTTTTATTATTGAGAAAAAGTATCTCTTAGTTTCCCTTAACTCTAAGTTTAGCTTGGCGATTTTTATCGAGTTTAGGTAGATGGAGGACAAGCATCCCGTGTTTTTCAAGCGCTTCCGCTCCGTCCACTTCAATTTCTTCTGGCAGATTGATCGTGCGGGCAAACGAACCCCAATACAACTCGCGATGGAAGTATTCGTCATTTGATACGGTTCTGTCCTCGCTACGTTTGCCGCGAATAGTAACAGAATCTCTGGTAATCAACACATCCAGATCGTCCGGCTTAACCCCGGCAACCATAGCTTTGATTATGATTTCAGAAGGTGTTTGATAAACATCTACAGTCAGTTGAGCTTCCTCTTCGCTGTTCTCGAACGGATTAGTTTTCGCGAGCGGGGATTTGAGATTGGATTGTTCCTCGCCCATACGTTCTGTATCTTCATCCAATCTCACCGCACCCGTGAGTCTTTCAAAAAAAGATCTTCTGTTTTGCATAGTGGTTTAATTATATCTAATCTTGTCTAGCGCGCAATCATTTTGGCTTTCTCAAAAGCCAGGAGAAGGAGGATAACGCCAATCCAAACTAGTCCGAAGGCAAACATGGCACCGTCATTGTCCCAATGGATTATCGCCAAGTTGAATCCGCTGTGTAAAATAATGGCCAAGATTAAGGCGAGAACGGCAAAGATGACCCGTTGGCCTCTGGGTTTAAGGAATGAGAATGCCAGAGAAACTCCGATGATGCCCGATGAAACTACATGCAGAAGACTGGCCCCAATGAAGCGCAGGTTGCCGGTGATAACACTTGTTACGACATCTTTTCCAATGAGCGGACCGACAACAAAAAGGGCATTCTCCAGCGCCACAAAGCCGAGAGCTGCCGTAATCATGTAAATAATTGGATCAATCGGTTCATTATCTTCCGTTGACTTCAAACCGCCCAAGAAGGCCGCTACAAATTTGAATGTCTCCTCTAAAACGACCCACAAGATAATGGCAAGCAATGTTGTGCCCGGAAACAAAATATCCACCCATTTCTGAAAGAATAAAACAATCACCACCGCGCCCATACCGAAAAGAAATGTTCGCAAAATCAGTTTTTTTGGTTCGGGATTTTTTTTATCCTCCCGCAACCAGAAGACGAGCCAAACCAGCGCGGGAAGGATACCGCCGAAAAGGGCGTACGTGGCTGTTTCAAGATTGATCATGATGGCCAGGTCTCTATCATTAACAGGCTTCTAGGTTCTGGGGGCTTGGCGCTAGCTTTTAATTCGGACCAGATCTCTTCAGTGATGAAGGGCATGAATGGGTGAAGCAGTTTGAGCGAGTTCTCAAGAATATAATACAAGGTTTCTCTCCTGCTCGACATCTTTTTAGATTCCTCTAAGATCTCATCGGCGAAGCGGTGCCAGATATATGCGTAGATTTTCTCTGCGGCGATGTAAAAACGATAGTTCTCCATATCATTGGTAATGTCTTTGGTCAACGCGCTAAATTCGTTCACCAGTTCTTGGTCAAGTCCAGTTTTCCCGTCTGCCGGCCTTTCTTGCGAGAGTACGAAACGCGCGATATTCCAAAGTTTATTGGCGAAGTTTTTATACGCCTTAAGTTTATCATTTGAGAGCTTACTATCAGAGCCCGGACCAACGCCGACAATAAGAGCCATTCTCAGAGCATCGGTTCCGTATTTGTCAGTAATGGAAAGAGGGTCAACATTATCGCCCAGTGATTTACTTAGTTTCTTGCCCTTTTCATTTCGCACCAATCCGTGCAGATATACCGTTTTGAACGGGATGTCTCCTAGCAGGAATTCGGACATCAGAATCATGCGCGCCACCCAGAAGAAGATGATATCGTAGCCAGTTTCTAGGATATCTGTGGGATGATAGATTTCAAGATCACGTGTTCTCTCCGGCCAACCCAATGCGGAGAATGTCCACAGACCCGATGAAAACCATGTATCTAATGTATCAGGATCCTGTTCCCAATCTAAACCATCCGGCCTATCTACACCAACATATATTTCGTTATTTCTATACCACACCGGGATCCGGTGTCCGTACCAAATCTGACGCGAGATGTTCCAATCATGAAGGTTATTTATCCAGTTAAAATATTCTTTTTCAAATCTTTCCGGCAGTATTTTAATTTGTCCGCTTGCGACAGCATCATGCATCAATTGCTTAAGTGACTTTCCTCCGCGCTTTTCAATTGGTTTATTTACATCCACAAACCATTGCAGTTTTGGGAGTGGTTCTATCACACTGCCGGTGCGTTCGGCAGTGGAAATATTTTGGGTAATCTCTCCCTCCTTAATTAAAAGACCTTCTGTTTTTAACCATTTAACTATTTTTTCTCGTGCCGCTACAGTTTTTTCTCCCTCCAGCCCGGGGATGGGTAATTTGATTTTCGCATGTTCATTTATGACTTGAATTGACGGAAGATTATGGCGTAGAGCTAACTCGGCATCTATCTGACTATGAGCGGGAGTGACTCCCAGGGCTCCGGTACCAAACTCCATATCAACAATTTCATCAGCCACTACTTTTATTTCCAGATTTGCACCAGCGAAATTTACTTTATAAGTCTGGCCAATATATTTTTGGTACCTTTTATCATCCGGATGCACAGCCACTGCCGTATCGCCGAGTTTTGTCTCGGGACGAGTGGTAGAAATAGCGATAGGGAAATCTTTTGAATATTTGAAAGTAAAAAGTTTTGCCAATCGTTCTTCATAAACAATTTCATCGTCTGAAATTGTGGTCTGGCCTCTTGGGTCCCAATTAATTATTCGTGTACCGCGATAAATAAGACCGGCGTCATACATCATTTTGAATGCAGTTTTAACAGCAAGACTTCTTTTTTTATCCAACGTGAAGGCTTCTCTGTCCCAATCAAGAGAAGCTCCCATCTGTTTGATCTGGTGTTTTAGAGCCCCTCGATTTTCAGCCACAAATTTTTCTACTTTCGCTATAAAAACCTCTCGTCCTATGTCATATCTGGTTTTTTTCTCTTCTTTATAAATAATTTTCTCAACCCTTGTGTTTGTGGCAATGGCGGCATGGTCAGTACCCGGCAGCCAAAGAGTTTTAAAACCCCTCATGCGTTTATAACGAACAATAATATCTTCTATCACAACCATGAGGGCTCCGCCCACGTGAAGTATTCCGGTAACATTGGGAGGTGGTAGAACGATGGAAAAAGGTTCTCGATGTCTCTTCGGTAGATTATCGGGGTTGAAAAAACCACTCGTTTCCCAGAGACGATAAATTTTATCTTCGGTTGCCCCCGGGTTGTATGGCTTAAGAAATTTTTCGTCCATATGGTCTCTCAATAATAACATGCTCTAAAAATATGGCATTGGATACTTTAAAGGACAAAATTTACATCTGTTATTCAAAGATTTGACATAGTTGCAAGTGATTTTAATCATGTCTTTTATTTGATAGTTTTATTAGAACTTTATTTTTCTTAATCAAAGACATTATTTATATAAAAGACAAATAATTATAAAATGTTGTAAATAAGCCATTTTTTCACCATAAGCTTTTTTATCATATTATTGATTTTTTTTCACGGGAGCGTAATGTGTTTATCAGATTTATATGTTCTGGTAAGAGGAGGTACCCATGTACAAATTTTCCGTATTTCTTGTTGTTTTACTGATTGTTGGATGTCAAACCATAACGGCAACCTCGCCACCGTTGGTTAAGGGGCCCATAGATTGTCCGGCTGGTCGTCAGCTAGTGGCCAATGTTTGGTCTTACCAGCTTCTCCCGTATGTCATACAGGAGAAGGTTGTGGAATTGATGAAGATAGCTAAAGGTCGCAATACCCGTAATGCGACCGATCCGGCCGGGTATCGGGAGGATGCTGTGTCTCGTACATTAGGGCCACGTTTGCGGAGTGAGGTTAGGATACGGGCCCCCGTGAGTTTAAGTGTACAAATCTTCTACAGAGATCTGCAAACAGCAAAAGTTGTCGAGGATCTCGGGGTTCTGAAACTCACGTATGGTGCCGGTAGCGTGATGCTTCCTGACGATCCGCGCAAGTGGATTGTTGAGACAGTCTGGCCGGATAATTTCATGTCTCCAATTAAGTCGGGTGGTGAACATCGCCTCTGGCTATTCGGATATGAATGGAAGCACTGGTGTGTAATGAACGTGCACGGCATTGTGCCATAGCACGTTCCGTGACTTGTTGGGAGCGTGTTCCTTACATGCTCCCAACGGTTCTCTTTTCTGACGCATCTTTTCAAAGGTGTTTCGGAAATAGGAACTGCAAACACATGCGTAAAATTTATACAATCGTATTGATATCTTTTTTTGTTTTCCTTCTGTCTTCGCGTGGACTTGTTTTACCTTATCACGGACATGGAAGCGCTCTTTTCAATATTTCTCATGTTTATGCCGATGACGGTGGTGATGGGGGTGGTGATGGCGGCGATGGGGACGGTGATGGGGGTGGTGACGGTGGAGATGGGGATGATGACGGTGGCGACGGCGGTGGTGACGATGGAGGAGATGATATCGAAACTCCTCCACAACCACCCCCAAGTGTGCCAACCTGTCCACTTACTCCAAAAGATGGGAGAACTATTGTAAATCTCGGTAGTGGTTCTATCATATCTAGTGGTACTTTAAGTGCCGCTACCAAAGGCCCTGTTTCAGTGTCTATTTCAGCTGGTACTTATGATATAAGTCTGGTCTCCTATGACAACCATCTGACGAAACTTACACAAGTTCAACCCAATGAAAGCTGGTTTCTAGTATTGAAAGATAATCTTGGTTTGACTATCGCTACCACTAGCGCCATAAGCGATTTAGAGAGTAATGAGGAGTATAAGGAAGAAAAAGTTGAAACTAATTTAGTATTGGCTAGTAGTACCGCTTCAATAACCGCTATTCACGCAGCCTTTAGTGATATCAATCCAAACAGTATAACGCCCCTTTGTGTGGCGTTTGATGAAGTAGTTGTTTCTCCACCTCCTCCTCCACCACCAGTATGCCCACTACCAACGATCATTAGTGAATTGTCGGCAACAAGTATCGTTAATCAATTATTTTCATACACATTAACAGCAACGACTACTGGTGTTGTTTCTACCACTACGAGTTTTACCGTGGCCACCTCAAGCTTACCAAACGGACTTAGTTACTCCACATCAACCAATACTATTTCAGGTATATCTACAGAAACAGGTACTTTCAATATTGCAATATCAGCCACAAATGATTGTGGTATCGATGCCAAAACCTTCGTTCTCGTCGTAAATCCTCTCGGCGGCGGTGGATCTTCTCCCAGCGCAAATCTTGCTGTGACGAAGACAGTTGATAAGTCGACTGCCAGTGTTGGTGACACAATTACATACACAATTACTTTAACCAATAATGGTCCGAGTGATGCCACCGGAGTGTCCGTGACAGATGCTATACCGAGCGAGTTAAATTTTGTTTCCGCGACATCTACTACGGGTAGTTACTCCACAACCACAGGAATGTGGACTATAGGTGATTTAATGAACAGTTCTTCCACAGTTTTAACTCTTAGCGCTACTATAAAAAGCGGTAATGAAGGCAAGACAATAACCAACACTTCTATTGTATCTGGGACCCAAACTGATCCAGTTTCTAGCGACAACACTTCAAGCGCAGATGTTAAGGTAAATGACACTCCATCCTGTACAACAAACTGCGATGGCGGCGGCGGAGGAGGTGGGGGCGGAGGAAGTAGTAGCGGTAGCGGAGGTGGTTCTTCCAGACCTTCCACATCTACCAGCACAGTGACCGAGGCCGTGTGTTTCTATCTGCGCGATTATATGCGTCGCGATTTTGCTAACGACCCAATAGAGGTTCTGAAACTCCAGGGCTTTTTAAGAAATTTTGAAGGACATAGTGAAGTTACTCTGACCGGTGTCTTTGACCAAGCTACCTTTGACGCCGTTTCGGCATTTCAAATGAAATACTTCAGCGATATTTTGGAACCGTGGGGACACACTGGTCCCACTGGCTATGTATATATTCTGACTCTTAAGAAAATAAATGAGATATACTGTCAACGAATATTCCCGCTTAATCAGTCTCAAGTTAATGAAATAGCCGCCTTTAGAGCGCTTTTGGACAGTCTAAGAACACGAGGAGTCGATGTTGAGTTACCACCTCCTTCCGAATCAGGGAGTGTGGAAGAAAGAGGTCTTTCGACTACCACGCCTATAGTAATCCCTATAGTGGGCGAAGCGGAACCCCCTCAAGGACAAAATCTTCGCAATCTGGCGGCCGCAATATTTGCGTTACCGGATAATCTATTAGACATAATAAAATGTTCGTATGAATTTCTATTGGTGATTATTGTCCTTTATATCCTAGGAAATGTTCTAAAGGATGTCCTTTATAAAAATATCCCTGAGAATGCTAAAAAACGATTCTTTACCAAATGGCTGACTATTGATGTGGGCATGGGTCTTGCTATCGTGGCGGCCTACATGATGAGATGGTGGTGTGTTATCTTACCACTGATGCTAGCTCTTATCCTTTCATTAATTTGGACATCGACTTACTCCAAACATAATTCTATTAGAGCTTCTATTAAGTCATGGTACCTGGTCGGTTCTTTACGTATAAAATCTATTTGGAAAGAGAATCAAACCATATTTAAAGGGAAACTTGGGAAGCGAGCGATAGAAAAAGAGAAAATATCTGAAAAAGAAGAGCCAGAGACGGTTATAATTTTACCCAAATTAATTTCGAAGGAGGACAAAAGTGAGAAGGGCGATGCCAAGATAACTGTTGCCGGATCTACGAAGTAAACGATAGATTGCCGGATGCAATTATTGGGGTCTTTTCCTTGAGGGTTTCTGGTGTTTTCTTTATTTTTATGAAAGCGGCAATCCCTATCATAATGGCGTTGTCGGTGGTGAGAAGTTTGGTTGGTATTCTAAGAACGATATTAGAAAATTTGCCCATGAGCTTCTCAAGTTCTTGAGATAGATGAGCGTTTGCCGAAACACCGCCAGCCACAATCAGAGTTTTGATCTTGTCACCTAGTTCAAACAAAGCCTTACGGGTTTTTTCTATAAGTACTTCAACTGCTGCATCTTCAAATGCTCTAGCCATATCTGCCTTAAATTTGTCGTTCAATCCTTTTTCTGTTTTAAGTCTGTAGAGTACGGCGGTTTTAAGACCAGAGAACGAGAAATCAAGATTTTTTGAGTGAATCATTGGTCTTGGGAGCTTAATTTTGTCATTAGCGGACCTTTTTCTCACTTTCTCGGCTAGCCGAGAAATTTCCGGTCCACCCGGATAAGGAAGTCCAAGCATCCGCGCCGTTTTATCAAATGCTTCACCAACGGCGTCATCACGCGTTCGGCCGATAATTTCATAATTTCCAAAGTCTTTAATATGTACCAGTTCAGTATGTCCTCCGGAAACCAAGAGTCCGAGTGCTGGTAATTCTAATTTTTCATTTTGATTTTTGATTTTTGCATTCTCGTCTCGGAATAGAACCGAGACGAGATGTCCCTCCATGTGGTTGACGGGCACAACTGGCTTATGCCATGACTTCCCAAGTTTCTCCGCAAAATTGATGCCGACCCAGAGGGCCGGTTCTAGACCCGGACCGTTTGTAACCGCAATACAATCAACTGTCCTAAGCTCGGCTTCGGACAATTGAGCTTCCCTTAAAGTTTGCTCGAGAAGTATTGGCAGATTTTTTTCATGTTCTCTTTTTGCTAAATTAGGATAAACACCGCCATATTGAGCGTGGAGTGCCACTTGGGATAAAAGGGTATTACCCAGCACTTTTATATCCGGTTTTTCCAAGGCGCCGTTTATATCAAGCAGGGCAACGGCAGTTTCGTCGCACGAGGTTTCAATAGCCAAAATTTTCATAGAAAGATACTAACAGAGAAAAAAGCAAAAGTCCCTAGCAGAACGTGCGTAGAGCACGTCTCTGCTAGGGGCTCGGATGTGGTTTGATGCTTCACGGAACAAATTAATTGTCTAGTCGTTTTCGAGTCTTGTAAGTTAGCACCGCAACTACTACCCAACAGACTCCAGCCACCGTCGCAACAACCATCGGTATCCACTTGTTGTGCGATACGCTATCAACTACGACAGCGACGAAAATAATGATGCCGAACAGGGCAAATGTGATAAAGAACTTCATATTTTCCTCCCGTAAACTAAAATTATGCTCAGTTTCTACCACCAACATAGCACCTTATTTCTTGAAAGTGAAGTAATTATACTCCGCAACCACTCCCACCCCTTTGCTGTTGTGGTTGAGTAATCTCGGCGGCGATTTTCGCATATCCTTGAGCACTTGAATAATTCACGCCGAGTATTTCCTGCGGATCCATATCCTTCCATTCCATACCTTTGCCTTTCAAGTAAGAAGCAATTGTGAGATAGGTGTCGGGAAACCAGTAAGAATTTACCGCAAGAGCCACTTTCCACATATCTTGTTCGTTTACACTCTGCGAGGCCATGAGTTCAAGGAGCCCAAGCATTGCCATCCCATGATTGCAGTCAGGGAAGTGAGTAGAATTGCCACAGCACGGTCTGTATATACCTCTAGATACTTTATCGACTAGAGCTTGCTGTTCTGGCGTCAAATTGAAGAATTTATGACTGCTGTAATGATCCATGGCATTGCCTTTGACAATCGTCCAGCCACCCGTCGAAGCAAAGTTTCCAGCGCCTCCATATTTCGGATTTGCCATTTCTCCTTTTTCTAGAATTTCATTTTTGCTAGCGAGACCCAAAGCCCAGAATAAGTTTAACAAGAGCTCAGCATTTTCTCTGGTAATTTCTAATTTCCCGAGATTATTACTGTTGAGCAGTTTGTCATACTCTTCTTCTCCGATATAAAGTTTTTTAAATCTTTCTCCGTCGATTACTCCTGCTTCAACAAGTTGTCTGCCGAGATTATTCCAGATAACCGGAAGTTCAAACTTTTCTTTGAGTGGTGCTTCTTTGACGACTCTTACCGAACTTTGAGGCTGATAGACAATACCCAGAGCAATAATTACTCCGGCCATAATTATAGCCGCCGGTAAAAGAAGGGGATTATTTTCTTTTTCCATTTTAGTCGCAACAGTGTTTAAGTTTTCTCATGGTTTCTCTCAATCCGGATTCGCTAATCTCATTAAGTATCAGCCGTCGCCGCTCGCACTTTTTACAATGCGGAAGATGCAGAACTTTTGTAAGCTTCGCGATGATGTCGCCCAATTTTATGCTTAGTTTGGTTTTCATGTAGTAGAAGAATTATAAGAATAATATGAGGAGACCGAGAATGATCATAGCAATACCGGCCCATAATCTAACACTTTGGATTCTGGTTCTTTTCCATTCCTGCATTCTGTCTACCACCAATCTGTCAGACGTAATCCAAAGGACAACGGCAAGCGGTACGATTAAAATGAGGTTATAGAGGAAAAGGTATCCGAAACCCGAGAGATACGTTACCTGATCTCTCAAGAGACCGATCACCATGAGATACGGACCGCCCATGCACGGGAACTGACAGAGACCAACCAAAAAACCCAACCCGAATGCCGCTGGTAATGAAGCTTTCTCCATGAGCTTTCCCATCCAAACATGCGAGACCGTTGGTATCTTGAGCTTGATGGGGAAATTCGGGAAGAATCTATTAAGGAGATTCAATACGCCGAATGTAATTAGAAGGCCGGCTCCAAGCTTGCCCATGAAGTGGGGCGTGTTGAAGATGTGCAGTATCTTCAGAATACCTAGACCGATGAGAAGATAGGCGATAAAGATGCCGGCTATGTAAGTCCCTCCAATTTGAATAATCTTCTTACGAGTCAGTTGCAATCCAAAGAGAAAAGCAATAGTAATGAGGAGAATTGAGAACGAACAAGGATGCACGCTGTCGAGAATTGCGGCTATAAGTACGAGAGGCAGCAGCCAGCTACCTTGACCACTGGCATTCCACAAGAGCTCTGATACCAAAGCGCTTTGTTTTAGTAAAGCAATACCAAGCACAGCTACAACAATTATCGATAGTATGATTATTATCCTTTTCATACCTAGGGAGTAACCACTGCTTTAATTTCAAACTCGAGTATTCCTCCGCCATTATCTTCCAGCGTAACCACTCTGTTGATGATCCCGACACCGGCTGGCCCATGAGCATTAGGGTCAAAGACCACTCTCAACTTTCTTGATTCACCCGCCTTAATGATTTCATTTGCTTTCGGTACCGTACCACCATGTCCCACCATACCGAAAGGCCCCTTTTCTTTGCCTTCAGATGTTGAGATGTAAGATAATGTACACATGCAAGAAGTAGTAATCCTCTCAACAGTTATGTCCTGATTCGTAGGATTACTAATCTCGAATATCTTCTCCACCAAGCCTTGAGCCATACTGATTTTGCCGAAGTCGTAAGAGGTTTCTAGTGCCGAGAGTGCTGGGGCGGAGGCACTCAAATTCGAACTTGGATTGGCGGAGGTTGACTTTTGAACTGAGCGACCCCACCAGAAGAGCCCTATAATTCCAAGAATAATAATGAGGAAGCTGATAATTGTTTTGCTTTTCATTTCAATAGATTTAGTTGATTAATAGTACGAATAATGAACGTGAATGGGAACAAAGATAGCACGAAAGAAAACATGGCTTTCAAACACACTTACCTACTAAAATGAGGGACTATATTCAAAAAGTGATAACCAGGCTATGAATCGGTATTTTGCTAAATTAAATCCGTGTCTGTGTTCTCGAGATCTCTGGGTGATAAATTGATTATGTAAAAGCAAATATCGGAAAAGATAAGCAAAACTAATTAAGGAAACGGCAATTAATAGAATCATTGAAATAACAAAGATGCTTACGGGAACATTAAAGAAAGCTTGAATAACTGAAATGTGATGCTCCGCGATGCTCTTAATGTTTGTGGGGCACGGAGCGTTTGACATCACCGAGACCACACAGTTTGACTGCTGGTGGCTCATACTGTGCTCCAATGCCGTTAAGCCAAAAACAACGACAAAGAGAATGCTTGTTATAAGGATTGGTGAGATAATTGTTTTCATGTCCGTTTTTGTATTTAAGTGTATGCTAGCATATTTCTATATTTTTTGCCTACGTAAGAGTGTGGCATTAATCGCCACGACAACGGTACTAACCGACATAAGCACGGCCGCGATTGCCGGATCAAGCAGTATGCCCTTAAATGCGAGCACGCCGGCTGCAAGAGGCAGCGCGATAATATTGTAGCCGGCTGCCCACCAAAGATTCTGTATCATCTTTGAATATGTCATCTTGGACAGATTGATAATTTTTACAATATCCCGCGGGTCATTTCTAACCAAAATAATTCCGGCCGATTCAATCGCTACATTTGTCCCGGCTCCAATAGCGATACCGAGATCGGCCTGGGTAAGAGCCGGGGCGTCATTGATACCATCTCCGACCATGGCCACTTTCATTCCGCGCATCTCTAGTTCTTTTACTTTTTCTGATTTCTGGTGCGGAAGCACGCGAGCAAAATATTCGTCAATACCCAGTTCTTGGCTGACGCTCTCCGCTACCTCCTCGGAGTCTCCCGTAATCATAGCCAGTCTCAAACCGGCCTCTTTAAGCTCTGCTAAGGCTTGTTTCGCTTCTGGACGAATTTTATCTTCGACTTTCAAAGTACCTATCGTTTTGCCATCAACTTCCACTTGGATAAGAGCTTTGCCCCGATGGCCTACAAAGACTTTTTGATTCTCTACTTCCGCTTCGCCGCCAATGCCGGGAATCCGCTTGAAATTCTTTGATTCATGAATAGAGAGGTTGCGCTTCTTGGCTTCTGCAACAATGCCGAGAGCGATAGGATGTTCAGAGTGCGCATCAACCGATGCCGCGAGTTGAAGCGTCTCATCAGATGAATAAGATATGACGCTAAACGCGCCTTCCGTCAATGTCCCGGTTTTGTCAAATAGCACTATATCGATAGTTCTTGCCGCCTCAAGAGCAAGTCGCTGTTTTACAAGAAAACCGTTGCGCGCCGCTTTGGTAGTGGATATGGATGCGACTAGAGGGACAGCGAGCCCTAATGCGTGCGGGCAGGCAATAACGAGAACAGCCACAAGACGTGCTACGGCAAACGCAATATCCGCGCCGGCTGCGAGCCAGGCGACCAGCGTAATAGTCCCTCCAACGACAGCGATAACCGTTAAGTAGAAAGCGGCTCGGTCTGAAAGCATTTGTAGTCTGGACTTTGAAGCTTGCGCTTCGGCCACTAAACGCATCACCCCGGCAAGAAAAGTCTTTTCTCCAATATTAGAGACACTGATTTTAAGGGCGCCGTCGCCGTTTATCGCTCCGGCAATCACTTGATCTCCTTCTTTTTTGGAAACCGGCTTTGACTCACCGGTCATCATTGATTCGTTTACATCGGAATCTCCGTCAATAATCGTGCCGTCAGCAGGGATTTTTGTTCCCGGCCGCACGAGGATAATATCATTTTCCCGAAGTTCGGAAAGTGCAATCGTTTCTGTTTTGCTTGCCCCGAGCTTTGTCGAAGGGCCGTTTTGAATTATTCTTTCAGCAGTATCCGGAAGGAGTTTTGACAGTTCTTTTAGCGCGCCTTGTGCTCCGCTTACCGCTCGCATTTCAAGCCAATGACCGAGAAGCATGATTGTGATGAGCGTAGTCAGCTCCCAGAACAAAGCTTCATCACCGGCAAATACGGCATACACACTCCAGATATAAGCGGCTGAAATGGCGATGCCGATAAGAGTCATCATTCCGGGCAAGCGTCCTTTAATTTCTCTCCATGCACCGGCAAGAAAAACCCATCCACCATAGAAAAATACGATTGAACCGAGAATAAGAGGCATATATGAAAGCCCCGGAAATTCAGGCAATGACCATTTGAAAATAGTTTTCAAAACATCGGCGTAGAGCACGACAGGAATCGTAAGTGAGAGACTTATCCAGAATTTACGGAGAAACATAGCAGTCGAATGGCCGGCATGCTTATCGTGTGTTCCGTGCTCCATATCCAACTTTTTCTTTTTTGCCGGGACAAGACTCATACCGCATTCAGGACACACACCCGACCAATCTCGCCTGATCTCCGGATGCATGGGGCAAGTGTAAACAACCCCATCATTTTTCTGTTCTGCTTTGTGATTATGCATACTAATTTTTAATAATGCTTGAATTGTGCATCCACACGAAATAGGAAGCGAAAATCCAAGAAAAGATAAACATATAGACTACGCCAAGAATAAAACTGCCGAAACTAATCCACGTCAAGCCCGGTAATGTCTCAAAGAGTCGATGATGAAGTTCAATCCCTTGAGCACTGCGAAGTGGCAGAAATCCGCCGAGCACGCAAAGAATATACACTATCTCGGCACCCAGAACGCATTTCCAGCCGTATAATTTAAGTGATAACTGTCCCATATATTTTTTTGACTATTAATTAACCGATATATTTTTCAGGATCATTAACGAAGATGTAATCTTTTTATGCATGGTTACTTGTTTGATAAAGCATACAAATCTATCAATTCTTTGATGGCTTTGTTTTCTTGGCGACTATCGCTAAGCATATGCTTAACATGTCCTCTGAGATGGTTCTCCAGAAGCATTCGATCAAGACTTTTCAGCGAAAGTTGAATCGCTCGGGACTGGGTTATCAGATCAACACAATACTTTTCTTCATCTATTGCTTTGACCAGACCATCAAGTTGGCCACGGATGATTTTCGCCCGATGGGTGGCTTTCTTTTTTAACTTTTGATTCAACATACCTATACCCTATACCCCCTATACCCATTTGTCAATTTACTGTCGCTTCGGTTTACGGCGGCGCCCATCCTTTAGCCGTGGACGCCCTAGCGGAAATGCCCGAGGCTCAAATACAAATGCGCTTGACCTACCTCGTTCGAGTCTGACGACTCTCAGAGTCGGAAGACCTCCCGTTCGCGCACAAGCCCGCTCGCAGATGGAGGAGAGGGGCGAGCGGAACTCCCTAGATTATTTCTTATTTTATTCAATAGCTTTATCGGTATCGGAAAGTATCTTCAAAACATCGAGGGCAAGCCCTTGTATCCATTTCCAACTTTCTATTTTGTTTTGAATTTCTTTTGTCATCGTTTTATTTCTTTGGTTCAAATTGGATAATTTGGAAGCCGTACTTTTCAACCTCCTCCGGCGGCCAAAAAGTTTGGCCTTTAGTCTTGAGAATGTATGTTGCGGTAACTTCAATTTTTCGCCCCGTGTAATCTTTCTTGTCTTTATCCCACTCCTCCAAAACTAAAGTATCACCTTCTTTTATTTCAAAGTCAGCAAGGCGCAGCTCTAGCTTTTTCTTGCCAGAAATAATTTTCTCAAAATATTCTCGCCAAACTTTTTTGTGTATTGTTGCCATATTATTTTCCTGATTTCCGTCGATTATCGTCTTTGCAAAGCATCTGACAATTTTCTGCGGTCGTTTTACCGCCCTCGTGCCAAGGTGTAATGTGATCAGCTTCCATTTCTTCGATTTCCCATTTCTTTTTCTTGTTCTCGCTTTTACAGTGCGGGCAAATACCTTTCTGTCTCTCGTATCCCTCGCGCTTCATCTTGTCGTTGAAAGCACGGATTGAGAGATGCCGTTCCTGTTTCGTTAGAACATAAGGATAAATGCCTGACTTCTTCGTTACATCGTCGTCTTGCATCAGTCTTGAGACTTCTGCTTCTAATTTCTTTGCGTCAAGTTTCTTGCCCTTGTATTGATTGTATAGTTCGCCCCAAATCACGCTCGCCATTTCTTTGCGATGGTTAGGAAATGTTTTTCGCACCCACTCGATCACATTTTGGAAATACTCCCACAATTCGTTAGCGTTTTTGTCGTGCTGGTGCTTCGCCATATAATCCGCAACCTCGGTATTGTTTATCCACGAGAGAGCGGTTTCTAGGTACTCTTGGCGAATCGGTGAACCAGTGAGCAATGCACCGCCATCATTTGCGAGAAGATACGCCGCACAGTTTGATTTACTGAATTTAAGTTTGGCATCAGAAAGCCACGGGCCGGTATAAACAGCATTCCGTAATTCTTGATCTGTTAATTTCTCGCCCGCGATATTGATTGTTCTGAACCAGTCAAGGCGTTCTGTGTCCGTCCCTTCGCAGAAATAGATCATTAACTCATAGTCCATGATCCGGTCTTGTTCTTCTTTGACGAGATTGTGAAAGAAACGATCATTTATTGAAAAATCGCCATTTACATATTGACCGATACTGATTGTGCGTTGCTGACCATCAAGGACTTCATAACCGCCATCTTCACGCACCATCCAATACATCACATTGAGCGGGAAGCCTTTCTTGATAGTGTCTAAAACCGCGTCGCGTTGTTTGTCTTTATACACAAATTCGCGCTGATATTTTGGACGAACATCAAGTTTGCCACTATACGCAACAACACCCTCTTCGGCACTATCTTTAAATCCAGCTATCACTTCGCGAATTGAAATTTTGTTAAGTTCGATTTTCATAGTTATTACATTTTTCTACTTATCACAAGACGATCATAAAGTCGTCTATATGTTCCATCGCTATTTGCTAAATAAAACCTAGGGCCACCCTGAACAAACGAGCCTTTTGGAGCGATATCTTTCATGGGTTTTCCAAGGAACAAGCTCGAACCGATAATTTCAAACTGATCGGGGTTGTATTTATCGAGAAAAGTGATGGGCACACCCATTTCTCCATCATAATCCATTGGTATATCTGTAACCTTAGGAATTTCTATCGCGCCATAATTTATGTATTTAGAGTATTCGCTTGAGTTATATTTCTTATAAAGAGTCAGTTTTTCGTGCCGTTTTGTCGTATCGAGATTTGTATACCAACCAACGTTGCCGAACTTCTTTATGGTGCCATCCGGTTGTTTGAATTCTTTTACTTTACTGTAACCAGTCCACACCTTGTTATTTTTTATGAATTTGAAAAATTCTTTGTACGCAATGGCATTATCATTACCGATTATCAGAAATTTCTTTTCGTACTCCATAAGTTGTGCGATGTATTCCCGAAAGAGGGAGAACGGCGGATTAGTACAAACAATATCTGCTTCCTTGAGTAGCTCTATACATTTGTCGCTTCGAAAATCACCTATACCACGTAGAGGGGTTGCAGTGTTTTTGTTGTGTTTTAGCAAGAACTTTACATCGTCAAGATTTATCGCACCATCTCCGTCAGTATCTGGCACTTCGTTAATCTCAATCTTGAACGGCTCCTTCCCCGAAGGCTTCAGCCCTTCTACTTCGAACAACGGCAATTGCCCGCCAGCAATAGGCGATTTTGTGTAGCTTGTAGTAATAAGTTTTTTTAGTCCAAGCGCATTAAAGTTAGCTGCGAAATATTTAAAAAAATTACTCTCAAAGGGGTCGTCGCAATTGGAATAGACAACCTTTCCACGAAATTGATCTTTATAGCGCTTCAATTCCTTTTCAATATCAGCAAGTTGAGTATAGAATTCATCATTCTTTACTTTAGCTGCTTTATTAAGATTTGAATTGGATTTGGTTTGCATAACTATTTTCCTCTCTCTATGTCGGCTTGCTGTTGAATCCACGCTTCTCCAGCGGCCTCAATTTCTTTTTCACTAGGTTCACCATCATCCATTCTTCTTCGTCTGTCATCCAAAATCTCGTCTTCATACTCAAAATAAAGTGTCCCTTGTGGCAGTCTCGAATAGCCCAACAATTCCATGGCAAAACTAGATAAACTTTTTACCTTGTCATTGATCTTTATCTTGTCATTCTCCACCACCTCAGCAACGATATTTGAATCTCTCGTGAAAGTTAGTTTTGATCCAATAGGTATTCCATATTTTGCAAAATGAAATCTTGAGCGTCTTTCCTTTACTTCGTCAACCTCCTTTTCTTGTTCAGGAGTTAATCCGCTATCAATCTTGGTTTCTCTAATTTCCACTCTTTTTAATGCAAGGGCTGCATATTCTGGGTTCATCTTAAAAAATTCTCGACTATCGCGCGCTCGACGATCGGCAAAAATAGAATGGAGCCACCTTTCCTCTTTTTCAGCATTTTCTACTGTTGCCGCGTAATAAACCTCAAACGGAAGGGGCACACCCGTCCGATCTAGTTGTTTGAGTCTCTCTTTTACATCACCGTGAGTAAATCCAATTTTTACATACTCCGGCATCGACTCATTTTTTAGAATATAGACAATTTGATTCATAGATTTATTTCAAAAGCTCACTACTTGAAATTCTCAATGCTCCAGCGATCTTTTCCAAAGTTGAAAGAGTAGGGTTCATTCGACCATTTTCAATGTTGCTGATATACGCTCTATCCACACTCAAAGCGGTCGCAAGGTCTCCTTGCGACATCTTCTTTTTTAAACGCCATTTTCGTAGGTTTTCACCCAATTTCTTTCCTGATGACATATTTTATATGATAGTTAAACTTGCATCATATTGCAATCGTGTAATATAATGCACACAGCTCGACCGAGCCCCGTTTCCGCCCATTCAATTTAAAAAAATCCCCCCGCGAAAGCAGGTAAACTGCTTTACTGCTTTCTGCGATTTATGACCCCACCGGGAGTCGAACCCGGCTTCCAAGCTTGAAAAGCTTGTGTCCTAACCGATAGACGATAGGGCCCCGATTTTGTTAAATGAAATTTGTACAAAATCGCGGGTCCTCGTCCGCGATTCTGTGAATCGGGACGGGACCGCTTCACAATGCTACGATTTTTTTATCAATCTTTCAATAGCCGCTCGGCTCTTCCACCTCTTGATCTGCGTTTCTCTTCTTCGGGCCATTGCAAGTGTAGAATATTCTTCTGTATGTAGTAATATCCACGGTTTACCAGCTCTTGTACTTCTTACTCTGTCAGAATTATGCTGTATTATTCTTTTTTCAACACTATTTGTACATCCAATGTAATAAGAGCCATTTTTACTTGATCGAAGTATATAAACGTAAACCATATAAAATATGATTATAGCCCCGATTCTGAATTTATCAGAATCGAGGGTCCTCGATTTCCTAAAGGGAAATCGGGAACAAAAAATGTTATAGTTCAAACTCTGGCTGCCTTCGCTTAAGCCATGGCAAGCCGAAGGAAGAGTGACTGAGTGGTTTAAGGTACTGGTTTCGAAAACCAGCGTGCGGGAAACTGCACCGTGGGTCCAAATCCCACCTCTTCCGCAGATTTACTCAGCTTTCTTTTTTCTAATACTTTTCATAAATAGTGTTCCGCCAATAATTACAGCCAACACTCCGAGGACTGGAATGATAAGGGCAACGAAAATAGATTCGCTATCGGGTTTCAGGATCGAACCAAAAAATACCAGAATGGAGGCAACCATTATAAGTAGGGGCATAAGTATTCCTATAAATTTTAGGTAAGAGAGACGACTTAACCCTGCGCCGTAAGAAAGTACCTCTGGTATAGCGAAAAAGGTCAGACAGGCGTGGAAGAACCCCCGGGTGTCACTTATATGATTCACAATGCGGGCAAGAATGCCTTCTTCTGTGTCGGAGAGAAGTTTTAGTACAATTTTTTGTCCGAATATCCTGCTAATATAAAATGTAGAAGTGTGAGCAATAAAATCCCCGATCGCTATATAAAAAATGCCGGGCCAAAAACCAAAAATGAGTCCCGCCAAGGGGTAGAGAGGGGAGCCGGACAGGGGAGCGACAACCACTGTAGAAATTTTAAGAAGAATAAATACTATTGGTCCCCATATTCCAACTTTCTCAACCCAAACCCTAAGAGAGCCCATGTCAATGAAAAAGGCAAGGATTACTATCACGAGTATGGTGAGTCCGATGCCAATAAAATTCATTTGTTCCGTTGACTCGGTATTTTGAGTTTCTTGATTCATTTTAATTAAAGTACGCGGTAGAGGACTTGAACCTCTGACCCTCCCCACGTCAAGGGGATGCTCTACCAACTGAGCTAACCGCGCATTTGTACGTTTATCTTACTAGAATTTTATCTCGCGCGTAAATATAGATAAATATCCTCAAGCGCTTTAATAGCATCTCCAGCGGCGATATTATTTTGATGGTATAAACCATCGGTTGAGTCTCCGGCCGCCCAGACGCCGTCCACTTTGGTCCTTTGGGTTTTTGGATCGACGGGAATCTGACCGTATTTATTTAAAGAAATTAAGTTTTTGATAAAATTAGTAGTGGGTATCAAACCGATTTCGACGAATATGCCAGTTACTGGAATTTCATTCTCTTGGCCCATTTGTTCATAAATTAATGAACTTACAAATTTACCCCCTTTAATTTCTTTAGGTATTGCATTTTTAATCACTTTCATATTCGGATGGGAAAGTACTTTTTGCACCGTGACTTCATCAGCTCTGAATTTATCGCTCCGAATTAGAAAAGTAACCGACTTGGCGTAAGAGAGAAGTTGGGCGGCTGTTTCAAACGCGGCATTACCGCCGCCGATAACGGCCACGTCCTGGTCGGCAAAAAGCGGACCATCGCACGAAGCGCAGTAGACGATACCCTTGCCTTCAAACTCTTGAGCGCCTGGAATCTCAAGTTTTCTCCTCGTACTACCGCTGGTGACAAGCACCGTTCTCGCCATATATGACTCACTTTCCACCTCTATCTGAAAGTTATTATCTAATTTGGAAATACCAGTAACCTTTTTTCCCGTTTTTATTTCTACGGAATCTCCGGCATACAAGCGCAAGTGTTCCTCAAGCGCCTTACCGAAGTCTAGACCGGGAATGCTTTTAGTCCCAATCCAGTTTTCAATATTCATTGAGTCAGTACTTTGTCCACCGAAAGATTCAGTGATTAAAAGAGTTTTTAATCTTTTGCGCGCCGCGTAAACACCTGCCGCCGCGCCAGCGGGACCTCCGCCAACAATGATTAAATCAAACATTTTTCTATTCTACTTCAACTTCGAGCGTCTGAGAAACGCCGGTACCGCGCTCCAGTCATCGTTATCCTCTATCGGTGGCGCGGTTTGTTTGCCGGTTTCTGTTTTTTTCTCTTCCACTATTGGTTTGTGGGCTTCTTTGTGAAATGAAGGCGTGACAGTGTTGAAAACTTTGCCAACTTGTCCTGCGTGCGGAGAGGTAGCCGATGAACCCTTATTAATCTGATTTTCATTGTGGCCAAAAGTTTGGAAGAGGGAAGTTGCTTTTCTTGAATAGTTATCAGAAAAATTTGAGGCAATAACGGTAATTTTCAATTCGCCTTTCTTGAGTTTGTCATCTCGGACCGTGCCAAAGATAATTTTAGCGTTAGGATCAACCGATTCGGTAATGACCTTGGCCGCATCCTGAATCTCAAACATGGTGACATCATCCCCGCCGGCTATTGAAAAGAGTACGCCCTTAGCGCCGTTTATCGAGATCTCAAGAAGGGGAGAGGAAATAGCTGATCTGGCTGCTTCCACGGCGCGATTGTCTCCAGAAGCGGAACCGATACCCATAAGCGCCGCCCCGGCATTTTCCATTACTGAACGAATGTCTGCGAAGTCGATATTGATAATACCCGGAGTAGTGATCAGATCTGAAATGCCTTCAACCGCTTCTCTTAAAATGTTGTCGCAGATGGCAAAAGCATTTTTGGCGGTGATATCTTTTTCTACGGTTTGGAGCAAGCGATCATTCGGGATAATAATGAGAGCGTCAACGGCTTGCTTGAGTTCTTCTATGGCCACTTCGGCGATCTTCATTCTTTGTTGCCCTTCGAAAAAGAAAGGTTTAGTTACAACAGCCACGGTTAAACAGCCGTTCTCTTTAGCCGTGCGAGCAATGACTGGCGCGGCGCCAGAAGCCGTGCCTCCGCCCATACCGCCGGCGATAAAGACCATATCCGCGCCCTTGATAGCTTCCTGGATTTCTTCTTTGGTTTCTTCGACGGCGCGTTTACCGAGGTCCGGATTCATGCCAGTACCGAGGCCGCGAGTAAGGTTCTTACCAATGTGAATCTTCTTCTTGGCCAGCGAGTGATGGAGATCTTGAACATCGGTATTGGTGGCAATGAAGTCAACACCCCTAACTTTACAGTTAATCATGTGGTTAACTGTATTTTTGCCGGAACCGCCGACACCAATGACTTTGATTCGGGCGAAAGATTCTACTTCTGGTTTGATTTGTGGCATACTCTTAAATTAATTTTTAGATGCGCCCATCTTATCAGAGCGAGAAAAAAAGAAAAGCCGTTGACAAATGTCAATAAGTGTTATGGTAAAAACTGAGAAATCCAATGCGATACGATTCTGCCCCAACGCCTGCCACCCTCTTTTATAAGGAAACCATTTCGAATACCCAATGAATGTCCCGCGCCATCAGTATTGAACCCGACTATCAAAAGACCATAGGCAACAGCCCAAGTACGATCCTTTGTCTTTCCTTCCGTTGTGTTTCCCAGATATACTTCGGCCAGTTGAGTCGGAAGTTTCAGAGAATTTTCGGCCATACTTTTAATCTCGGACGTGGCGGCTCCTCCACCGGCAATGATGACACCTGCCGGCAGAAGACCGTTTCTGCCAATTGATTTAAGATGTCTTTCAATTAGTTCAAAACAATCACTAAGTCTCGCCTTGACTATCTCGTCCAGTTTCTTTTTTGAATATGTCAGTCTTCTGTCCGAACCAAGCTTAACGTTCTCTGCCTCTGCGGGTGAGATTTTCAATCCCAGAGCAATGTCATTGGTAATATCATCGCTGCCGACTGGAAAAACCGCCAATGAGATCAAATTATTATTCTCGAAGACAACCATAGATAAGGTTTCGGCACCAAGATCGATCAGAAGACAGCCCACTCTTTTCTGTTTTTTAGAAAGAGTGACAAAACTCAACGCTACCGGTGAAGCCACTATATCCACCACTTCTAGGCCGATCATTTCAATCGTGCTTATTAAACTATTCAGGTGATGTTCCAAGCAGGTGATAAACAAAGCCTTCACTTCAAGTTTCTCCGCCTTGAGGCCAAGAGCCTGTCCCCAAACTGTTTGACCATCTATTTTATATTCTATGGGAACCGTGTTTATAATCTTCTTATTGATTGAAATGGCGGGCGGAATAGCTGCCTCGGCGGCCTCAAGGGCCAAAGAGATGTCTCTGTCGGTGATCTCGCGATCTGCTCGAGATATCACCACTGAACCGTTAGCCGTTACGCTGCCAAGACCAATCCCGCCGAAGGAAACGTAAGCGCGTTTAACTTTAAGACCAGCCATCTTTTCGGCTCGACGGACGGCCACTTCAATGCTTTTTGCCGCCTCGGCCGAGTCGGCAATGTAACCGCGGATCACACCTTTGGTTTCGTTTGAGCCGGTGCCGATAATTTTAGGCACTAGGTGCCCATGTTCAACGAGCTCCTCGGCGATGATTACCTTGGTTAGGGATGTGCCTATGTCAATACCGACTACGATTGGATGTGCCATTTAATAATAATTTTTTTTCTGTCTGCTCCATTGTATCTCCGTGTCTCATTCCTTTCAAATGTAGCAGGCCGTGGATAAACAGATAAGTGACAAGTGTCTCAAACGACATGTTAAATTTTTTTGTTTCTTTTTTAATTGTGACGAGATCAATAAAAATTTCACCGGTTTTTCTAGATAAGAGGAAACTCAAAACATTGGCGGGTGAATTTTTTCTCCGATAAATTAAATTAAGATGACGCGAAAGCTTATTATCAATAAATACCAAAGAAAGTTCAAAACCGCGTCCTAAGACAAGATTCTTCAGACGAGTGAAAGGTATTAAATATTGCGATTTTCGGCTCACTTCTTAGCGTCGGCGAGTAAATTTGCTTATCTCACTTAATTTACCCAACTTAATCAGCTCGGCAACAGCTTCTTTCTTCTTGAGGTAGTTGAGATATTTGACGCGTCTAACATTGCGGGAAGGAAGATGTTGAGCATAGCGTTTCGAACGAACCTGCGGCAGAACTCCGGACGATTGGACACGTTTGGTAAAGCGGCGAAGCGCGCTCAAATTATTCTCGTTTGCCCCCTTTACCACCTCTATGTTGACCATGGTCTGCATTGCGGTTGCTACTTTAACACGGTGTTGTAATGGGAGCAAACATCGCAGTTAGCATACGGAGGCGAACATACGGAAGCGTTGCCTCCGTGGCGGTAGATAAAAAAGGAGACGCTCGGGTAAGCCGAGCGTCTCACGGGAGCGGAAGTTGAGACTAGAACAGTCTTTGGACCATACCTCGCTTGAGGCACTCCTTGGCAGAGAGGCGAAGCCAGCCGGAGCCACAAAGCTCTGCCATTAAAAACTTGTCCATGTCAATTCCGAGCTTTTTCATCAAGTTACTCATTGCGTTGGTATATCTTGATAAATTTTCTCTCATTGTTTGAGGGAGTTGTCCGTTTGGCATGATGTCATTTATGCTTACAGGTATTTCACCTAAGTGAAAGCCAATCTCTGCAAATGAATGAAGTTCGATTTCATCAGCGAGCGAGAATGCCACGAAAGCCGCTGCTGATTGCGCTTCGTAAATTTTTACAGAAAATTTTACACCTAGACTTTGTACCCAATCGACAAAGTTAAGTGCCGAAACTATATCCCCACCGTGACTTTTCATGACGAGGTTATATCGCGATAAAAACATCTCATTGTTAATTCGTAATATATCTCTGCCGACATCTTGGTAAATCGCCGAGCTTAGTTCACCCGACAGTAAAACTATTGGTAGTGACATCTTTACACCTCTTTTCTTTGTTTGTGCTACAATAAACTAGTACTTTCTATTATTAGAATAACAGAAATATAACATATGTCAATAGAAGATCTGAAACTTAAGCCGAATTCAAATCAACCAGAAGATTTTAAAGTTGCCATGCAGTTAATTGAAAGTCATCCACTACTTAGCAGGGATACGGTTGCTAAAAAAGTTGTAGAGAATCAAGGAATAACTGAAGCGGGTTTAGAGGTAGATATTGGCAATTACTTGGAATCACGGATAGCGTCGCTTGAAGGTGATCAAGAGAAAATGATAGCCTTGAAAAAGAAAGATCCAATAGCGTATAGAGAAGCCGCTATGGTTGTTCATTCAGTTCCACCAGAGATAGAAAATAAACTTGAAGACCAAGAGTTACCAATAAAAAAACCAAAAAAGCGAGATGAAAATTCCTAAGAGTGTACCCCAAATTGTTTTTAAGACTCGCGTCAGAGATGCCAAAGTCAAGGGTCCGAATCCATATCGTTGGCGGGATGTCACAAGTGACGAAATCTTTGACGGTAAGAAAATTGTTTTATTTGCGCTTCCCGGCGCGTTTACACCCACCTGCTCATCAACTCATCTTCCAGGATATGAGAAAGCATATGGTAAATTCAAAAAACTCGGTATTGACGAAATTATTTGTTTGTCTGTCAATGATGCGTTCGTTATGTTTCAGTGGAGCAAGGCGCAGGGAATCAAAAATGTGAAGCTCTTGCCCGATGGCTCGGGTTTGTTTACCGAGAAAATGGGAATGCTCGTCAAGAAAGATAATCTCGGTTTCGGCAAACGTTCCTGGCGCTACAGTATGTACGTTGAAGACGGTGAAATTAAAAAAATGTTTATCGAGCCGGGATTTTTTAAACCGGAACTTAGAAATAATTGTCCCACCGATCCATTTAAGATAAGCGACGCCGGAACCATGCTTAAGTATCTCAAATCGAGGGCTAGAGCGTAATGTTTTTGAGATAGTGCGGCAGATCTACTATTTTGATCGTATCTTGCGCTCGCGTGATTGTATTTCGGATGGTCGCGGTATCGTCGAGCGCTTCCTTTTGGCCAATGATTATAAGATAGGGTACGCGCAAATTTTCGGCGTTTGAAAGTTGTACAGTAATTTTGTCTTTGCCGATGAAGTGATGCAATGGTATCCGGTGGTTGCGTAACAATTCTATGAGGGTCAGGGTCTTAATTTTAGCTTCTCGACCCATTTGAACCAAATAAAATTTCGGTTTCGGTAATATCTTGTACACACGTTTTTTGATAGTAGCGCCTAATGGGGTAGAAAAAATACTCACTCCCGCCATAGGGATTTCTTTTCTCAATCCGAAGAAACGTGACAGACGTGAGTAACGATAACCGATGGCCAGAGTATTCATGCGTTCATTTTCGCTGTTTCTGACGGCAAAAATGGTATGAGAAGCGTGATTTTTTTCTCCCACGAGCATGGGCGTGAGACGGAAACCTATGCCTAAAGCCTCAATGTACTCCAACACTTCTTTGAAATAAATCCGACTTGGCAAAGAGAGAGAGTTTATCGAAGAAGGAGCTGTTTCGGCGAGACGAAGAGCTTCCGGCGTCTCAAGTTTGAAGAGGTTGAAAACGTCTTCTTTCGTCCGTTGTTTCCACTCTTCCGACATATTTGCGCCAAACTTGCGTATGTAGCTTGTAAGTTCCCGTTCATACGTGTTTATTGATTCTCGATCACCGATACAATTTATATCCACGCTTAAATTTTTGTACCCTTCTTCCGAAAGGATGGAGAGTGTTGTCCGGATAAGGGTGGCTTCTGCTATGCCGGAAGACGAGCCAATGAAATGCAAAGCATAATTGCCAAATTTTTTTCTCGATGCATGTTTTTCATAAGCTAGGGCAAAAGGATGCGGCCTGGACGCGAAATTCTCTTCCAAATATGTTCGCACAACGGAGGCCTTGTCTGCCGCGTCGTAATGCGGATGGTTTCCGCAATCTTTCGTTAGTTCAATATCGCGTTTGGTAACTTTGGGCGCCGTGATGGGAAGAAAACCAAAATAAGTGGCGACGACAAGAGCCCTGTCAAATTTGTCTAACTGTTTATTCATTAGAATTATCGCCCGGGAAGAATGCCGGAGGAAAAAAACTGATAATCGGCCGGCCGATAATGTTTGCTTCCGGTACCGGGCCCCAGATGCGCGAGTCGGCGCTGGCCAGACGATTATCTCCTAAGACGAAATATTCTCTTGCGCCGACAATATAATCCGCGCTATCCTTCTTATTCAACTTAACGTACGGTTCATTAAGTGTGAAGCCCTCCGAATATTCCGTGTTTATGATAGTAATTTGTCCGTTCAGGATTGAAACTTTCTCGCCAGGTAAACCGATAATACGTTTAATAAAAGACTTTTTTGGATCTTTGGGGTATTTGAAAATTAAAACAGAACCACGCGCCGGCGTTTTGAAGTGGTAAGTGAGTTCGTCAACAATGAGATAGTCTCCAGTTTCAAATGTCGGATCCATTGACGCGCCTTCCACGATGAAGGGTTGGGCTATGTAGAGACGGAACGGCACTACTATCAAAAGGGAGAAAAAAACCAGCTTCACTAATTCTTTCCAAAACTTTGCAGTCATAATTTGCTAAGATTGTATTATCTAATTTGATTTGACACAATAGCAAGATGTATATCATCGTGGGTTTGGGCAATCCCGGAGAAGAATATGCGCGCACTCGACACAACACGGGACGGATGGCCGCAGAATTTGTCGCTTCAAAAATTGAGGGCATCAGAGTGGTGATGCCCGATACTTTCATGAATAAGTCTGGCATTGCCGTCGCCAAGGTAATTAGGTCAAAAAAGGCTGCCAAGAGTTTGATTGTAATTTATGATGACCTTGATTTGCCGCTCGGAACCATGAAAATCTCTTATAACAGGGGCTCGGGCGGGCACAAGGGTGTGGAATCTATCATCAGGGCGCTTAAGACCAAGGAATTTATTCGTATCCGTGTTGGTATAGGAAGAAAGGCGGATGTGGAGAAGCATATTCTTGGTCGATTTAAAAAATCAGAAATGGAAATTTTAAAAAAAGTTTTCAAAAAAGCACTGGGCGCGGTCGAGACAATCGTGGAACAAGGCCTCGCTGCCGCAATGACGAAGTTTAATAATTAAATTATGGATCGAAAAATAACTTTTAAATATAGTTTAGAAAAAGATGTGGAAAACTTCTTACGAATGGACAAGATGTTTGGTATAAATCCTCAACACCATGACTTAAGAATACAAGTGAAGCAGATGAAGGGTATGGATAAAAGTATAAAAGATATCTTTCTCACCTTAGCGAACTCAAACTTGCTGTAATAAGCTGTCCAAAGCTCGGCTTTGGACAGCGAGCGAGAGTTATTTTTTCTCGACAAACGAGAGAGCCCTCTTCTGCTCCTTGGGTCGAAGAGGGTTATTCACTGGTCAAAGCTCGGCTTTGACCACATAATAAAAGCATGAGAATTTTAAGGATCGCTCCGGGCGAGTACTACCATATTTTTAATCGGGCGGTCTCAAAACAGGTGATATTTCATGATTTTGGCGATTATGCCAGATTTATATTTCTGATTCTTTATTTTCAAGCTCCAGTAAAGATTTTGCACATTGGTCGAGCAGTAAAAGAGTTCGTGGAGTATTTTGGTCAAAGCCGAGCTTTGACCAACGTAGATGAAAAAGCAATAATAAAGAAACGGACCGTAGAATTAGTTTGTTTCTGCATAATGCCAAACCACTTCCATCTGCTTATTAAAGAATTGGAAGAAGGCGGTATAGCCACTTATATGCAGAGAGTACTTACTGCTTATTCCAAATATTATAATACTAAATATGAAAAGTCCGGGCATGTTTTTCAGGGGCCGTATCGAGCAGTGCATGTTGAAGATAATCGCCAGCTTTTACATTTATCTGCGTATATTCATAGAAATCCGCGAGAAATTCCGAAATGGTTTAAGAAGGAAGATCGCTATTCTTGGTCTAGTTATCAGGATTTCATAGGAGAAAATCGATGGAGTGATTTACTTTTGTCGGATATTGTCCTCGGTCAATTTAAAGATAAAAAGCATTATCACGAATTTGTCAAGACCAGTCCAGCTAAGATTTTTGAAGACGAGTTGCCTTATTTAGAGAACCTTTAGTAGCTGGTCAAAGCCGAGCTTTGACCAAGTATAGAGACAGGTTATTTCTTGTCGACGAATGAGAGGGCCATTTTTTGTTCCTTCGGGTCGAAGAGAGTTATTTTAAAGGTGTAAACTTTGCCCATTTCAAGTTTCTCGCGCAATTTTTCTTCTGAACCAAATTCGGAGACGTGCACCAGTCCGGCCACACCCTCTTCAATTGAGGCCAGTGCTCCGTACTTATTAAACTTAATGATAACACCTTCAACAATCGTGTCTTTTTTATATTTTTTCTCTGCTTCTTTCCAAGGATTTTCTTTTAACGCCTTAATAGAAAGGGAAATTTTATCATCCTTGATTTCAATAACCTTGACCCGCACTTTCTCACCGATCTTAAACATGATTTTGGGATTTTCAACAAGACCCCAGTCTATTTCCGAAATGTGCACCAAGCCCTCAAGTCCTTCTTCAAGTTTGATAAAAATACCAAAATCAACGAGACCAGTAACTTCACCCACAAGCTCATCACCTAATGCATAATGGGCCACTATATTCTCTTTGTCTTTGACCTCGGGGTTTTTTTCAGAGAAGATAAGTTTACTTTCCTTGGGGCTGGCGCCGATGATAGTCACTGAAAGTTTTTCTCCAACAAACTTTTTTAACTCATCGAGAATCTTATCTTTATCTCCGTCGGAGATGCGCGGATAATGTTCCGGTTTGAGTTGAGAGGCCGGTAGAAAGCCCGAAAGACCCTGCCAATTAATAATGAGTCCTCCTTTGTTGGCATCCGTAACCATTAGTTCGAAGGCGCGTTTTTCATTAATGGCCGCTTCCGCCTCGCTCCAGATGAGCGCCTGACGCGCTTCTTTGAGGGAGATTTCAATATAACCTTCTTTACTACCGATACCAATGACTTTACCTCGGACAATGTCTGAGATGTTAATCTTCTTGATAATATCTCGAGCGTTTATAAACTCTCGGCCGTAAATAATGCCCGTGCCGAAAGGTGGCAAGTCAATATAGACCGCGCCTTTATCAATACTAATCACTGGTCCCTCCACAAGATCATCGATGGAGGGGGGATTGGGGATACTTGTTAAAAACGCGTCAACTTCTAAAGTGTTGTTGGTCAAATTTAGTAGCCGTTTCCGGTCCTCACATTTAAGAATGTTTGCCAGAATGTGAAGGGTAATAGAAACGGTGGTTAATAACCCGCCTCGACTCGCGATCGCTCATCAATGCGAGGCGGGGGAACACAATCAAGCTATCAAAAAACACTGGTGAATGCAAGTAATTTATGCTAAAATAAACGCATGATAATTACTTACCACGGCGCGGAATGTTTTAAAATTTCCCAGGGAGATTTGGCCTTGGTACTCAACCCTCAATCCAAGATGAGTGCCGATATTACTCTATTCAGTAACGGCCGAAGCGAGACGGCGGAGAAATCCGGTTTCATTATCGATGGTCCAGGCGAGTACGAAATTAAAGACGTTTTTGTAAAGGGTTTTCTTTCTGAAGGACCTGCCAAGAAAATAAATACGATCTATCTCATATCTTTCGAAGGTATAAATCTTTGTTTTCTGGGTGCGCTGGCCAACGCGACACTACCGGATGAAATTCTTGAGACAGTGGAGAATATTGATATTCTCTTTGTACCTATAAGCGGCGCTTCTATTAAAGATGGAGTAAGTACGCTTGATCCGGCTTCTGCCTATAAACTCGCGATTTCACTTGAGCCATCTGTTATCATACCGATGCATTATACGAAAATCACGTTA